>AMFJ01024982.1_pt1 | contig 14235 bp, 11 predicted proteins | sample 427208 | NCBI WGS metagenome assembly AMFJ01 (sample SAMN02954298, study PRJNA114691) | groundwater metagenome | biome: aquatic; feature: subsurface aquifer; material: sediment; isolation source: subsurface aquifer sediment | place: USA: Rifle, CO | collected 2008-08
TTTTCGTACCCGAAAAATCGTTAACTGGTGACAACGCCGCCATGATCGGTATTGCTGCAGCTTACCGCATAGCACTAGGCAAAAAACCAACACCTTGGTATGATGTAAATGCTGATAGTAATCTTAAATTAGGTTAATAACAGTTAACAAAAGTTAATAGAAGTTAACAATAGTTACATAACAAGAATGAGATTAAATAACAGTTATTAACTCTTATTAACCGATATTAACTGTTATTAACCAAGGATGTATATGAACGACTTGTCTACTACCTACAATCCCAAAGAAGTTGAAGACAAAATATATGCTTTTTGGCAAAAAGGTGGTTATTTTAATCCAGACACAAAAATTAAAAATTTACTCTCGTCCCGAACTCGAGTCGAGGGAAAATTAAAAATTAAAAATTATTATAGTATCGCCATTCCTCCTCCAAATGTAACTGGGTCGCTCCATATGGGTCATGCACTAAACAATACTCTCCAAGATATATTAATTCGTCGCGCTCGCATGCAAGGCAAATCAACACTTTGGATCCCAGGCACCGATCACGCTGGCATTGCAACTCAAAATGTTGTGGAAAAAAAGTTGCGCAAAGAGGGTAAGTCCCGCCATGATCTAGGCCGCGAGAAATTTGTAGAACAAGTTTGGGATTGGAAGCAAGAATATGGTGGTAAAATTATTGATCAATTAAAAAAATTGGGTTGTAGCTGCGATTGGTCACGCGAACGTTTTACCATGGATGACGATTATTCCAAAGCCATCGAACACGCCTTTATGCATTATTATAACAAAGGTTGGATTTACCAAGGTACCCGCGTTATCAACTGGTGTACTCGTTGCTGGACATCCATCTCAGATTTGGAAGTTGACCATGTTGAAGAAAAGGCAAAACTTTATTATTTTAAATACGACAAAAAATTCCCAATAACTATTGCCACAACAAGGCCCGAGACTAAACTAGGCGACACAGCCGTAGCCGTTCACCCCAGTGATAAACGTTACAAAAAATATATTGGCAAAATTTTTGAAGTAGGGTTCGCTGGCATTAAACGCAATATCAAAATTATTAGTGACAAGGATATTGACCCTAAGTTTGGTACTGGCGCACTCGGAGTTACTCCAGCGCACTCATTAATTGATGCTGAGATAGCCGAAAAAAATATTTTACCAATAATCCAGGTTATTGATCAAAAAGGTCAAATGACTAAAGAAGCTGGAGAGAATTTTGTTGGTTTAAAAGTTTTAGAAGCTCGCCAAATTGTTATTGCTTGGCTAAACAAAGAAAAATTATTAGAAAAAACCGAAGATATTACTCATAACCTAAGTATTTGTGACCGTTGCAAACGCCCACTTGAGCCACAACCAAGCGAACAATGGTTCTTAAGCATGAAAGAATTAGCCAAACCTGCCATCGAAGCGATAAAAAAAGATAAAGTTAAATTTTATCCAATTCGTTGGAAAAAAGTAACTCTTGATTGGTTAGAGAATATTCACGACTGGTGCATATCTCGTCAGCTTTGGTGGGGGCACAGGTTGCCTGTGTGGCAACCTGAACTAAAAACTAATAACGAAAAACTTAAAACTACTGATATTTATGTTGGTGATAAACCACCAAAAGGTTGGATTCAATCAGAGGATGTACTTGATACTTGGTTTTCTAGCGCTCTTTGGCCATTCGCCACGCTTGGATGGCCAAGAGCTTGCGCTGAAACTAATAACTCAAAACTAAAAACTAAAAACTATTGTATAACCAAAAATGATACAGATTTGGCAAAATTCTTTCCTACAACCACACTCTCAACTGCTCGAGATATTGTTTATCTTTGGGTAGCTCGCATGATTTTTTCATCTTTAGAGTTTATGGGCGAAGTACCTTTTAAAGAAGTTTATATCCACCCTACTGTTTTTAATAAAGAAGGCAAAAGAATGAGTAAATCTCTTGGAACTGGGGTTGACCCATTAGAATTAATCGAAAAATATGGCACCGATGCCACCAGGTTCGGCCTCGCCTTTCAAGACACTGGCACACAAGATATGAAGTTTTCAGACGAACATATATTAGCTGCCAAAAAATTTGCTAATAAAATGTGGAATGCTTCTCGTTTTGTCATACAAAACACACAAATCGACACGAATAATGACACTAATAAACAGCGAATTAATAGTCATCCTGAGGTAAATCCGAAGGATCTAGATTCTTCGGCTAAATCGCCTCAGAATGACATCAAACCAGAAACGTCAGAGGATGAAGCAATATTATCCAAATTAAACTCCGTTATTAAATCCACTGATGAGAATTTGGATAAATTCCGTTTTGGACAAGCCGCACACGAACTTTATGACTTTTTTTGGCATGATTTTTGTGACAAGTATTTAGAAGAATCTAAAATGCAATTAGAAGACGCAAAACTCAAACAAAATACTCAACACATTTTACTTTACACCTTAGTTATCAATCTTAAACTCCTTCACCCATTTATGCCATTTATCACTGAAGAAATCTACCAAAACTTGTTACATGTTACCCATTCGATTGACTCAGGACAAGCATGTTACAGGTTACATGAAAAATCAATCATGATCTCTGACTGGCCATCTCAAAATTAGAAAATAGTTGTTAGAAAATGGATATTAGTAATGGAAATTTGATTATGGAAAATAGAGGTTTACGCTTGATTAACTAATTTCCATCGTCTATTACTATTTTCCATTTTCCAACAACCAATTTCAATTTAAGCAATTTCTAGCAACCAATTTTAATTTAGAAATTATTAAATAACTAATTTTAAAATATGTGTTCTGTTCTGTGTATGTTTGTGTTTAAGTAATCTATATGAACAAATTTTTAATACGACAACCTCATAACAATACAGTAAGGGAATTTTTTGCCAAAGAGCATAAACAATTTATGCTAATTTTTAGTATTACAATCATATTTGGGCTTGGCCTGACTCATTGGGCAAATGCGACTTACAATAAAAATTATAATTTAGCTGCTAACAATCCTGAGCAAGGTATGGGTTCGGTTTTAGGAGCCTATACAAATATTTTAGATCAAACCAATAAACCAGCTGATACACTACTTTTTGAAGGCATAAATTTAATTAAAAAAGATCAAACCGAAATTGCACTACTTACCTTAGAAGAAGCTGTCAAACGTGATCCTAATTACCGCGACGCCGCCCTCTATACTGGATATACTTACTTGCGCCTAGCGCAGGAACAAACAAACATAAAAACTGAAAAACAAAAAAACTCTAATTCGCTTTCTAATTCGTCCGATGATTCGTTATCCATTCGTAATTCTTTAGCCAAAGCTAAAGAATATTTGGAGAAAGCCCGTGATATCGACCCACTTTATGCTAAAACCCATGAATACTTGGCTGTTGTTTACCAATTGCTCGGTGACACTCAAAACACCGATCTCAGCCTAAAACGTGCTCAGGACTTTGCAAAATAGTCTTGACATTATTTTCTAGCGTATATATAATGTATATATAAAGGAATAATCAAAAGTATGACAACAGTTATTAATTTTAAAACTGACAAAAAAATTAAAACTCAAGCTCAAAAAATTGCTGGGGCAATGGGGCTTAATTTGAGTGATGTTCTCAATATCTACTTAAGAGGGTTTGTAAAAAGAAAAGAACTATATATCAGCTTAAACAATGATGAATCGAATCCTTCTGATGAACTGCTCGAAGCAGTAAAAGAAGCTCAGGTAGAATATAAAAGTGGTGGAATGAAAGGTTTTAAAAACATCAACGACCTAATAACCCATCTAGAACAAATCTAAATCATTATATGAATATCTTTACTTCCAAAAAATTTGAAAAAATGTTTAAAAAATGTCCTCAAGAAATAAAAAACAAATTTATTGGAAGATTAAAGATATTTAAAGTCAATAAATACAACCCCATACTTAATAATCATGCCCTTCCAGGTAAATTATTTGGTCTTAAAAGTATTAATGTTTCTGGAGATTATAGAGCTATCTTTGAGGAAAAACCAGAAGTTATCATTTTTATAGCAATCGGAACTCACAGTCAGTTGTATAAATAATCTTAATAGAACTTACACGTTTCAATGCTGTCATCCTGAACTTGCCTGTCCCGAGTATTCTCGAGGGGTTTCAGGATCACTCGAGATGCCGAATCGAGCTCGACATGACAACCGCGTAAGTCATACTTAAATAAAAACAAAATTCAAGAGATTAATTCTAACTAATGCGGTAGTAGGTTGACAAATTGATTCTAATAGTATACAATAATAGTATATTATGAGAAACAATAATTTATCCAAATCCAGTAAAATAATTTCTTTGGTAGATGACCTACCTTATTTTAATTTAACTAATTTACTAGGAATAGAAAAAAATAAATCTTACTTAAAAATTCTACTTTCACGCTACAGTAAATCAGGTAAAATTATTAGATTAAAAAAAGGATTTTACGTCACCAAAAAATACATAAACGAAATTCAGATGAAAGGGATATTCTCTGACTATCAGGAATTTATCGCCAATATTATTTACGAACCATCTTATTTAAGTTTAGACTATATTTTGTACAAAAATAATCTAATGAGCGAAATTCCCAACAATTTTACTTTAGTAAGTAAAAACAAAACTGCGGTTTTTAGCAACGATTTTGGCAATTATTTTTATCATAAAATTACTAGTAAACTATACCGCGGTTTTGAAATAAATAGCGATAACTGTTATAATATCAATAGAGCTAGCAAGTCTAAGGCACTATTTGATTATCTTTATTTAAGAAAAAACCAGATTACAGATTATGATAGTTTTATCGAGTTAAGATTAAATTTAGATAATTTGTTTAAAAAAGACCTTAACGAGATAAAAAAATATGTTGACATCGAAGGTTCAAAAAAAATGAAGATAATATTTGGGTTACTGAAGGAAAAAAATGCATAACATTGTTAACCTGAAAACATTTACGAAATGTAATAAGGTTAGAGTTGTAATGACTGTTAACTAAAATGAGTTGGCACAATAAATATGAGAAAAGTATTGTTAGCAAACAATGAAATATACCATGTTTTAAACAAAAGTATCGCAAAGTATAAAGTATTTAATAATGAATCCGATTATTTGAGAATGGTTAACATGCTGCGTTACTATACTATTCAAAAACCTTTAATGAGATTTTCTCAATTTAATAAGTTATCTTCGAATGAACAAAAGATTTTTATTATAAAAAATTACACCTCAAATACTCAATATCTGATAGATATTTTAAGCTATAACATTATGCCGACACATATACATTTAGCTTTAAAACAATTATCAGATAATGGTATTTCAAACTATGTAAAAAATATATTAATAAGTTATTCAAGATATTTTAATACAAAATATAAAAGAAAAGGACCACTATGGGAAGGTCGTTTTAAAAATGTACATGTTAATGATGAATACCAATTACTTCACTTAACCCGCTACATTCATTTAAATGCTGTCAGTGCTGGACTTGTGGAAAAACCCGAAGATTGGTTGGCATCGTCGTATAATGAATACATAAGTAAAGTACCAAAACAAGACATGATTTGTAAATTTGGTGGATTGATTAATATTAAACCAGAAATCTACAGGAAATTTGTAGAAAATAGAATTGCATACCAAAGACAACTTTCGAGGATTAAAAAGTTGATTCTTGAGTAAAAATAATAGATCGCAACAATATAAACCTGAAAACATTTACGAAATGTAATAAGGTTAGAGTCATTGCATACGAAAATATTGATGTATGCAGTATTAAAATTGATTTAGAATCCTTGATTGACGACGACAACTTTATTAAAAATCTAAGCAAAAATATTAAGAAAATTATAGAAGTTAAAATTAAAAACAATTTTTAGTAATGCACAAAATACTTATTTGTGATATAATATTAACAGCAGATATAGCAGATAATCAAAGTAGATTAAACGAATGAATTTACAGCAGATTAAGCAGATTTTAACAGCAGATATAGCAGATAATCAAAGTAGATTAAACGAATGAATTTACAGCAGATTAAACAGATTTTAACAGCAGATATAGCAAATTATTTATAACTGATTAAGTGGATAATTTGACAACAAATAAAATAGATTATTAGAAGATTTAGCAGATATTGTGGAGTTTATAAATGGAAGATGGTTTGTATAACGATTTAACTTATCAGATTATTGGCGTGTCAATGAAAGTACATACTACATTAGGTCCAGGTTTTACTGAAAATATTTATCAAAAAGCACTCGAAAAAGAATTGTTTGATAATAAATTAGATTTTTTTACACAAAAAGTACACAAAGTAATTTATAAAAATATTGAGGTTGGAACGTATAGATCAGATTTATTTATTGCTAATAAAATTATTGTTGAGTTAAAAGCCGTTGCGGAATTAGATCTGCATTTGGCTGGCGCACAGTTGATTTCCTATCTAGCTGCAACAAAAAGTAAAGTTGGTTTAATCTTTAATTTTGGACAAAGAAAATTAGAATACAAAAGAATCATTTTACCCAAAAAATTACAGTAAATATCCATCTGCTTAATCTATCGTTTTATCTGCTACATCTGCTGTAAAACTGTTGTAAAAATCTGCTACATATTATCCGTTTAATCCATTGTTAATATTATCTGTTTAATCTGCTGTAAAGGAGGGGAAGTGCTAAAAAACTTTTCTAAAATATTTTTGGTAGTTATACTATCTGTATTTTTTGTTGGAGGGATTAGTTCATTTCTTCCAAAAGCATATGCGGAAAACAGTGTTGTTAATTCGCAACTACAAACTATCTTAGGTGTAGATGAATACCTTACAAAAGTTACAAACGATCTAAAAAATTCTAGGGAAAATCCAGTTATTGGTGTTAACGGTCAAATTAATTATTCTGTGCCAACTGAAACTGCAAAGGGTTATTATAGAGTAGTTGTTAATTCTAAAAATAATCTTAGAGAAGCATATATGATTCTTGCTCAAAATAGTTATGATAAAAATAAATGGCAGGTAAGTTATGATAAATTAAAAAAAATGATAGATGATACTTCAAAAGAGTTAGTTCAAAAGCTGGGGAATGATTATGTTGTCAGAATGGTTGATTCAGATAATCTAGAAATTAAATACTCTGACTATTATGTTGATCCTAGTACATCAGCTACAGAACAAAAAGAACAAAAAAAAGAAATAGCAAAAAAGATTGCTACTCAACAAACTAGTTCTTCTACCGAAGCCGCAAAAATGAGTGCTCCTCCAACCTCTGGTACCTGCTGGAATAAATGTGTGGAAAAAAATGGTGGTCTATTGGAAGGAATTTTTGGTGGATTAGATAAACAATTTCAACAAATGATTTGTAATGTTCAATGTATAATTGTGGGCATAATGATCGACATGTTAAATATGCTGGAAAGTTTTCTTGGTCAAGTACCCATATAACTATATAACTAAAATTTATGTCAAACTTACTTATTGATCATATCAACAACGTTGGAATCGGAGAAACATGGAAAGCTATACTAAATTTAGTAGATTATTTAGTGGTAGCTTTTTTAATATTTATCTCTTTTACGAATATATTAAAAATTCAAATTGATACTTACGCGGTTAAAAAAACCATTCCTAGTTTAGTATTAGGCGTTGTATTAGCCAATTTGAGTTGGTATATTTGCATAATGATTGTCGATTTTGCTACCTTACTTGTCGAGTGGGAACGCCAACATATGGTGATAAATATGCTCAAAGGTACTACCTCCGCAGATTATATTGATCAATATTTTAGTGACGGTCTTGCTGGTGCCTCTTCTCATAAAGGAGGGTTTTTATCTTTAATGTTTACGGCTATATTTAAACCACTACTTGACGCAAATGATAATAACGGTCTACTAAATTTAATGTTAATTATTGGAGGTGTAGCAGGAGCTGGAGTTACTGGTGGTGTAAGCTTATTATTAACAGCAGGTGCTCTGCCTGGTATATTCCAAACATTATTCGGAGCTTTATTAATGCTGATAATGTTACTTTTATTACTCTTTACCTATTTTATGTTTATTATCCGTCTAATAGTTATTGACATGTTAATTATTGCCTCACCACTGGCTTTTTTGTGTATTGGATTCCCCATGACACAAAAATTCTTCCAGCAATGGTGGAGCCAATTTGCCCGTTGGGTTTTTATGGCCCCATTGGCATTTTTTATGTGGTCATTAGGGATTGTTATTGCCCTTACTATGGAAAATAAATGGGGGGGAGGTGGTGGCAACATAGTTACCGGGATTATCAAATACGTAATGCTCGGTGCTTGTTTATACTTTGCCATCAAACTACCATTTACCCTTGGTGGCGGTGTAATGAATGCTTGGGGTGGTTTTGGTGCAAAATTAGGTAAAGGATTAGGCCTAGCTGCCAACAAAAAAATTGGAGATTGGAGCCAAAGACAAAAATGGAGTGGTGGTAATAGAATTGATTTTGGTACTATTATTGGTGTTGGCCAACATTTTAAAAAACAACAAGAAGATGCTTGGGTAGAGAGTACTGGAGTTGGACAAAAAGTTGGTGCTGGGATTGCCGGCCTTCCAGGCAGAATTAAAGCTCAAGGTGGGAATATTTTAGAAACAATAAAAGATGGTGGCGTTTTAGGCAGAGAGTTTAAAGCTGAAGCTGCTCAATCGTCAATTGATAATGTTATGAAGAAGGTTGAATCTTCTACCAACAATGGTGCATATGATCCCGATCAAGTTAAAAGATATCTTAAAACTTCTCTCGAGGGTAGAGGTAATTTAGATGAAGACAAAAAGTTTATGGCCATTGCTGGTATTATGGGTGTTGACATAGGGGACTTGCAAGAAAAATTTATGAAAACGCATGGGGTGAATAGCGGTAATCTAGCTTTTATTAAAGCTTGTGCCGCTAAATCAAAACAAAGTGTTAATAATCCCAATTTTAAGTCAACAGCTGTGCCGTGGGTAATGGAATATACACTCGACAGTAAAGGGAATGTACAACAAGCTAATCTAGAAAAAGCCATTGACGATACAGCGAATCAAATGCATAATAGTAATTCCCAGCTAAGAGGTAGTGTTGCTCAATCCGCTTTTGCTAACATATCTAAAGAAAGTAATCCAGAAAAATGGACGTCTCAACAACAAGCTTCGTTTCTTCTCCTTAAACAATTAAATAGCGAGGGTGATCACAGGGGATATGACCATAACGAATTTAATAAAATTTTAAGTAAAGTAATGGGTTCAAACAGTCCTGTAGTCAATCAATTAACCCAAGATAAATTTAGATCATTTGAAGATATTGATATTAACAATACCCCTGCAGTTAAAGCTGCAATCCAAGGAGAAATTGACATTACACTCGATCCAAAAGTAACGATAGGTGATGCAAAAAAAATTTCTGCTGCACATTTTCTTAATTGGCTCCGTAACCATCGCCAAGATGTATTAACAAAAGCTGGTATCTCTGACAGCAAAATGCAAGAAGCATTAAGCCAAATAAAAATATCCCCAATTATGGCCATTACTCCAAAACTCAATATAGTTCCTAATGCAAAACTTGCAGAAGTCGCCAAAATTAGAGGAATTAATGATTCAGACATAATTAAAAAATTAAATGACATTGATGCTTTACCTAATGAATTAGACCTAGAGGACGAAATACAATTGAATAAGGCAATTGAGGTTCACGAAAAACATGGTGAGCTTGAAGGACATTTAGAAAAAGTATTTGCTGGACACGATAAATCTATAAAAGATATTTTTAAAACAAGTGGTGACTTAAGAGATGTTAATATTAGACAAGAAATCGATAAACAACGCGCAAGTTTAACAACAGCAGGAATGAATCATTCAAATATTGAAGAACATATTAATTCATTAGAAAAAATACAATCCAGTATGCAAAAAATTGATAGTACGCGTGATAGAGTCAAACAATATAAAACTTCTAAAGATAATGTAAAAAAGTTTATGGAAGGTGGTTCTAGCACACCACCCCCTGGACCAGATGCTAATACTGGTGGGGGGGGAATATAGTCTAATCAATTATATTTTCTGGAGATATTAAAATATGGTTCTAATAACTAAAGAAGCTCGCGAGCTGGCTTTAAAAGAACAATTAAATAACATTGAGCATGCTATTAATAAACTACAGGAATATCAAGATTCAACACTATCTGATTTACCTGAAGATTTATTAAAATTGATTAAAAGTATTACTGTTTTGCCAAAATTCAGTTCAACTGGATTAGAAAAAGTCAGTAGCATTCTTGATAATCTGTACATTTGCCGCTTTATTGCCAAAAAAGTATTAGCTGGTGAACCACTACCAGGAGAAGAACCCCCAGTAGAAGGACAAAAGAACATAGTGATTGAAGAACTAAAGAACAAAGAGACTAAAGAACCGATGAATCAAAACGCAATACCGACACCAAGGCCTAGACAAAAAACACAAGAACAAATAAACCAAAACATTAATCCTGCACCCCGACCAAGACCGAAAGCACCAGAACAAAGTATCACTGGAACCCCAGTAGAAAAGCAAAGCTCTCTACGGGGCAATGCACAAGAACAAAAAAATCCTACAAGAACTCCAATAAAAAAACAAAATCAGCCATTAATCAATCTCCAAGATATATCGCATATCAAACCACCTGAATCTAAACAAACGACAAGAACTGTGAGTAGTGAGATGAGAGCCGTGAATCAATCAGCTGTTCCCAATATTCCAACTAAAAAAACTGACCCACTTGATCCATTCGAATAACCCAAAAAAGTCTTGTTTTATATATAGAATTATAGTATACTAAACCTGAAATAACATATAATAAAGAGGTTTTATGAACCCTGGTATGGATTTTCATCCAATGGATGAAAATAAATTAATGGGAAAAAGTCCAAGTGGTGCCTATACTCGATTTAAAGAACCTAGCGAGCTCACTCAGCAAGAAGCTATGACTATTTTTGTGTTAGAAGAAGAACTAACAAAAAATAGAAATTTAACAGATCCTCAAAGAGGTAAACTTGAAGAAGAACTGCTAAAACTCCGCGAAAAAGAAAGATTTAAGGAGAATAAAGAAGCTTCAGATTTGTTTAAAATTGGCGCTGGTTGGAAAGCAATATCGGAAAATAAACAAAAAATTCATCAAATTGAAAATGAATTATTAACTGGTAATTTATCTGACAGAGAAAAAAATGAAAGAATAAAAAAACTTAAAGAACTTAGAGAAAGTGAAATACCACTAGACGGAGAACAATTTAAAGTATTGCTAAAAGATATTATCGGTAATTTAAAATCTCCAGCCTTAAAAAAATTCATTGTTGAAAGCTGTGTTTTTGATCTTAATATCACTACCAATGATGAATTAAATATTGATACTAACAATGGATCAGATAAATTTTTAATCTCCTTAAGTCCCAAAGCATTTTATGAAGAAAGCCAAACAAAGATCGTTGATAAATTTGGTATAGAAAGATCATTTAAATTTTTTAATGCCGGCAAAGTAGCCTATTTAATTGGCCAGGCCATAGGTCATATTTTTGTGGAACCAGAAAATTGGAAAGATGTTAAACCACAAATACAGTTTACTCATGAAGGTAAAATGGGCTCATGGGAAGACTTTGTAGCATTTTGTATTAGCAGCCCAAGTGAGGCAGAAAAATTATCACCTGCAGCATTTAAATTTTTTCGACAACGTTTAGACGGGCTCAAAGATAAAAAAATTCCATTAAAAAAAGAAAAACAAAAAATTAATACGTCAAAGTTTGAACTTGATTTAAGAACTGATGCCGAAAAAGATCACTGTGTAGATAAACATGATATTATTACCAAAAGATTAGTAGAAGGCACAATGCAGAAATTTGGTACTGCCAAATATGATAAAGCAACAATGTGGGCGATAAAGTGGAGTAAAATTAAAAAATTACTTTGGGTTGAAACTGATTGGGACTTAAGAGCTGTGTCAGAATTAGAAAACAAAGAAGTTTCGCGTATTAAAGCTCGTCAAGAGGGTATAGTTGATCGTGACAAATCGCTAAGACAATTACTAAATCAAGGGGGAGATAATATTGGCGCAACAGAACGCTTTATGCTTAGAACAATATTATTAGCTGATATGGAATTTGAGGATTTTTCTAATGAAAGAATACCTATTTATCTACAAGCCTGTGACTACTTGTACCGTGAAACTCATGGTGAGGAAATTACCCAAAATAGTTACAACTTTATCGTCCGTCTGCACCGCAATAGTAATGCTAAAGGCAGACGCGGTACCAAACCTTGTGAGTATCGTAAAGTAGAAATTGGCGAAGTTTATAGTTTTTTTAACCCTTCAATAGGCACCTACTCTGATAAAGTTGCTACGAGCGAAGTTTATGTTAGAAAATCACGTCATAAATTAATGGGTGACGTTTTAGAAGAGGTTAACACCTTCTCGGGGCGTGAAATTTCTAGTGTTTCTAAAGAATTTTTAGAATATCTTAAAATCGAGGACCGTCACATCGGAATTGACGAAACTTGGGGTAAAAATCAAGGCAAATATGGTCCAGGGAACCAGTATAAAAGCGCAACAGGTAATTGGAAAAATCATTTAGGCGACTCATTTACCAATAAAATGTTTGATAATTACAATAATCGCGGTGATATTCCTAAACTAAACCCCGATCAAATCGCCATTATTGCTCGCGTGATAGCTGAAGAATTTAAATGTACTGATGAATGGCAAGATATATTTGGCAAAGATAAAAAAGTGCAATCGATTATTTATCGTGAGCATGCTAAAGGTGCTTTGGTTGAAGCTTATCGATATTACAAACCTATGTTTCTAGAAAGTGATACTTATCGAGGATATGTTAATTATTTCTTAAAAATTTCTGGTGCCGAGGTAGATCAACGCGGACAAATTAGCAAAATTGAATGCCAAAGCGGAAGTGATGAAGATAAACTAAATAATTTTATTGATTCGGAAAAAGATAGTAAAAATAAAGATTATGATTATGACGAAGCCCACCAGGTTTTAGAAAATTATAATAACTTAGAGCAAGAAGAAAAGCCTTTATGGGAAAAAGATGCCTATGGTAATGTTAAAGACGTTAGCGCCAACAAGCTTAAACGTGAGTTTATCGAAAAACGCTCCGAGAGAGAAGCTGCCCAAGACGTCGATAAACTTGAAAAAGCCATGGATAAATATATCAATAAAGTTGTTGAGATAATCGGTAAAGCTAATTTACCACTGGCGCTTAGAGAAGCTATCCGTGATATTGCCCTAATAAGCAATGATGTCTTTATCCTAAATGATATCAAAGATAAAATTAGCCAATTTGATACAGGGCTATTAAGCAGTGATGAAGTTTACAACACTAACCAAACTGTTCAAGAAGTTGTTCTTGCTCTAAGACCGTATCGACGCGAATTGATTCAAATAAAAGGATTATTTAGCGACTTAGGAATCGAGTATCTTGGTGGTAATGAGGAAACCAAAAAATTAGCTAGTTATCCAAAAGAGTATGGTGTGCAAATCGAATTAGGCCGGAATTTTCAAAAAGATGCCAAAGGTAAAGATCGCCTTGCTAAAACTATAAAAACCAAAAAAGAATTAATTGAAGAGGATAAATTAAGTGAAGATGAGAAGGTAAAATATGATGAGCTCAAAGAAAAATTAGTCCAAATTAATGATAAAATTAACAAGCTGGCTAAGGATAAGGCTAAAAAAGATGACTTGAAGGAAGCTCAAAAGGAATTAACTAGTCTTAATGAAGAAATCCAGCCTTATTTGGATAAAATAGGCAAAGTATCTGTTAAAGGCGTTTTGGTTGAACTGCAAGAAGATATTGTTACTGCTATTAATGATATAGACTCTATAATCAAAGATATTGATCAATACAAAAATGCTATTGATAAAGAAATTGATGACAAAGTAACTAAAAAATACAAAAATCTTATTGACCTGATACCATCTAAGATATTAGAGGAGGCAAAAAATACCGAGGGCGAATATGATAAAACAAGGATTATTATGGCTTTAAAATATATTAGTCTTTTTATCGAAAAAACCGCTCAAAAAATCGACGTAAAGCCACAAACAGATAAAAAAGATGACAAAGATGGTGGAAAGGATAGAGGCAAGGAAAAAGAAGAATCCCAAACCCCAATTGAGGATAGTGATTAGACTTCTTTCGAAATAATTTTCGTGACTAAAGCTAATAATTTTGAGCCCGCCTTGACTCGGATCAGGCGA
>AMFJ01000374.1_pt1 | contig 14227 bp, 16 predicted proteins | sample 427208 | NCBI WGS metagenome assembly AMFJ01 (sample SAMN02954298, study PRJNA114691) | groundwater metagenome | biome: aquatic; feature: subsurface aquifer; material: sediment; isolation source: subsurface aquifer sediment | place: USA: Rifle, CO | collected 2008-08
TTATGCCCGGGAACATAGTGGACGGGTAATCCCAGGTCGATCCACCAAAGTATAATTTGTAAATTACAAACTAAAAACTTCATCTGAATAATGAAGTTTTTAGTTATAAATAATTGATTTCAATTAATTTATTTATAAACTTTTAAGAAATATTTAAAAACAAATTATGAAAAATCCTTTTGGAGAATTTAAGAATTATGCTTTCCGACTTGAATTATTACAAGAATATATTGTTGAAGAAGAAAAATCAATGATTCAAAAGTATATTAATACTGGTAATATAGATATTGATTTACATAAAGAGTGGCTAGATATTATAGATAATTCTAAAAATAGATGAGCAAATATTCTAAGAGTTCATGTAGTTGATTTTCCTATAAGTAATTATCTTAAATATGAATTAGAAGTTTACAAATATAATCAACAAAAATGAGAAGAAATATTTTTAATTTCAAGAAATGACTTTGAATGACTAAAGCTTGATGTAAATACTGATTTCTGGCTATTTGATGATAGCTTTATATTAAATATAATTTATACGGATTTATGAGAATATATTAAAAGTGAATATATGAGTGAAAATGTTTCAAAATATATCAAAGTGAAAAATAAACTTTTATCAGTTGCTAAGCATTTAGATTTATAATTTCTTCTTAGCCTTCCCAAGCTTCCCTCTTTTAAAGCAAAAATTTATTAAAATATTTTTACTTACAGCTGTGGGTTGCTTTACCATGAAAAATCAAAGGTCACCCTTGCGCGAGCTGGGGTGGTTTTAATTTCACAGGATGGACCGGGGCGAGAAGTTTATGCCCGGGAAACGTAGTGGACGGGTAATCCCAGGTCGATCCACCAAATTTGACAAATTAAACGATTTATAAGTTATACACTATATTTTCCGCTCTCAATATGACGTCGATGTTACCATATTGGCCGTTACCCTAATAATTAGTTTTCGGATGTATATTCAAAGCGTTTTGCAATTTTTTTTCAAACACCGCCGCAGAAGTGGCGATTACAACAGAAACAAAAATCATTAAAAGACCCATAGCAACACCTCCTGCAATATCATCCTTACCGCGCTGAACTATAAATAGATAGGCCACTCCCGCAACAATAAAAGCGACAAGGGCTATCGAGCAGTATTTTATAATTCGTAAAGCTAATACGGAATTTGATGAGAATACTTTATTTTGCCTAGCATATCTGAGCAGTTTGAAAGCCTGATATAACACCACAAAAAATGCGACAGACGATAAATACGCATACGCCAAAAAGGGATCTTTGAAGTAAATCTCAAAGAGCGTAGCATGCACATTCCTGCCCTCAATATGGGGTTCCCAAAGCATAAGGGCAAGAGCACCGATGCCAATGAGTACAATAACTGCCTGAAGAAATATAGTTGAGCCTTTTTTCATAGATGGTTATCAAAATTTATATTATCATCTTAATTAGCGCCTTATTATTGTCAATATGTATTTTTTAAAAAAATTTCATAAATATGATAAGCTAAATGATAGATTTAGTAGAAAATAACTGAAATTGAATGGAACATTTAATTATGGAATTCAAGATTGAATATTAAAAGGGACTTTAGGTCTGTCCTAAGGGACAAACTAAGTAATACCTCTGTGGTGAAAATATTTAACGATTTATTATATTCTACCACTTGAATCAAAACAAGAAGTCACTCAGAATAGAGTGCCTTTTTGTTTTGATTCAAAAAATAGTAATCGGGGCGAGAAGTTTATGCTCGGGAACATAGTGGACGGGTAATCCCAGGTCGATCCACCAAAGAAATTCAGATGTCACTCTTGTGAAAACGAGCGTGATTTTGTATTTCAATGTGGAACTTGAGTAGTGGGGCTCGAACGTGAGGCAAATTTGTGAAACAAATTTAAGAAGCCAATGATTTGGCTTCTGGCCGAGGGCGCCCGCAGGAAGTACTCTTGGAGTGCGGCTCGTAGAGGAGCTCCACTCGATCCACCAAGGACAACAGACCGTTAAATATTTTTACCTGCCAAAGGATATGGGATAAGGAAAGCTAGTGTTTAACTTAAGTACATTTTTAAATATATAATTATTGTTCAAGTGCTGATTCTGGATATATTCTCTAACCAGTTTTTTCTTATTTTCCTGATTCGACAATTATCTATCTGAATATCATTCATTTACATAATCTAACAAAGAATCAAAATTGAATAGTTTTCAATATGAATTATTCAGTTATATTACGTTTTCTTTTTTATGGAAATGACTATAATAAAAGCTATCCACTCAAAACAAAAATCTATATAAATACTTTATAGCATGCATTAGCAATTAACTATTGAATTATGAAATTAGGAATTATTATCAGTCAAACTAACTCAGAAACTGTATGGAATGCTTTACGTTTAGCAAATTTTACACTTACTCAAGGTGATATCGTCAAGATTTTTCTTGTTGGTGAAGGAGTGGAATATGAATCTGGAAGCTCTGAAAAGTTCAACATAAAAGAACAGGTGTCAGAACTCTTAAAATCAGACAAGGCTGAAATCATGGCATGCGGCACATGTTTGATATCACGCAAACAAGAAGGGACAAATACTTGCCCGATGAGTACAATGAAGGATTTATATCTATTAGTCAGTGAGTGCGATAAAATTTTAACTTTTTAATTTCAATATTATGAAGCAAATTTTTGTTATAACTTCTATTTTGGTTTTAAGCTTATTCTCTCCAATAACAACTTTCGGTCAGGGAATGATGGGTTTTCCGAATCTGTCCATTGATGATACTACCATAAAAAATCAGCAACAAGAGGAGGAGGAAGGTAAAAAATTCTTAGATGATTTGAATAATAAGACAATCACTTGTGAAAAACTAACTGATTCTGATTTTGAAAAAATCGGTGAATATTTTATGGCCCAATCCATCGGTGATACCGTAAGACACATAAACATGAATGAGATGTTAAAAAGAATGATGGGTGAGAAATGAGAAGAACAAGCTCATTCCGCAATGGGTAAACGATTGAGTAATTGTGATATTACAGCAACATTCCCAGAACAGGTTGGTAGTTTTTGGCCAATGATGAATATGATGTGGGGATGGTCATCATATTCACAATCTTATAACATTAACAATAATCCTATGATGTGAAATTTTTGATTCGTTTGATGGATTTTTATGATTCTACTATGGATTGTGGTTATTGTAGGTATTTTCGCCTTTATAAAATGATTTACGGGACAAACAAATAATTCTCAATCACTTGAAATTTCAAAAGAGCGTTATGCCAAAGGTGAAATAAACAAAAAGGAATTTGAGGAAATGAAGAAGGATTTGAGTTAACTTTTCTAAATATTTAAGATATATGGTTTTTAAAATTGGGTTTAAATACATTGCCTACCAAGGACAATAGACCGTTAAATATTTTACCTGCCAAAGAATTTGAGATAATAAAGCTAGCGTTTAAGGCACTTTTGCAAATAAGAGGTAATATATTTTATATTTACCTCTTATTTTGTTAAAAATGAAACAAAATTAAATTTCTTGTTAATTTTAATTGTATCAGAGAAATAAATATACATTATATAGGTATATAATAATTTTTTTAAATTAAGATAATTTCTATTATATATAAGTCATTTACTATATAATCTATAATATATGCCACAAATTAATTTTGAAGAGATAAAAAATATCTTATTAAAAGATGAATATTTAAATAATCCATATTTTCGTCGTCGTTATATTTTATGGTTTTTCTGAACTAATATAGAATTATTCAATGAAAAAGTTAATCTTGATAAAGAAATATTTTATTGAGATTTTGAAGATTGTAGAAAAAATATGGTTAAATACATAAATGAAAGAATTGAAGAAGATATCTTAAAGAAAAAAGGAAAATAACTGAAATTGAATGGAACATTTAAATAATGGAATTCAAGATTGAATATTAAAAGGGATTTAGGTCTGTCCTAAGGGACAAACTAAGTAATACCTCTGTGGTGAAAATATTTAACGATTTATTATATTCTACCACTTGAATCAAAACTAGAAGTCACTCTGAGAAGAGTGCCATTTTGGTTGTGATTCAAAAAAATAGCAGTCGAGGCGAGAAGTTTATTCCAGAAGTAAAGTGGGTGGTATCCCTTCCAAAGGATATGGGATAAGCTAAACTCATATTTAAAACTTGATTTTATAAAATATAAAGTATGATTTATTTATATAAATAATCAGATATATCTATGAAAATACCAGAACACGCAAAGCTAGTTTTTAAATGAAAAATGTTTGATACATATCAATGGGAACAAGAAATGTTTGATTGAAGCATAAAGATTTTTGAGAAACTTAAAAAAAATAATACTATAGATATAGTTGCTGTTTCTGAAGATTGATATATTTATATATTAGAAGAAGAGCAACCTTGAAGACCTCCATTTTATGGACTTGTATGATGAACATGTGAAGAGTGAGAAGATACAATTGATACTGCAAAAAGAGAATTATTGGAAGAAACCGGTTTTATTAGCAATGATTGGATTCTCTTCAAATCATATTCAAAATCTTCAAAAATAGATTATGAAAGTGTTATTTATATTGCAAGAAACTGTAAAAAAATCCAAGAACAAAATTTGGATTCTGGAGAAAAAATAACCATAAAAAAAGTAAATTGGAAAGAATTTCTAGATATAGTCGCAGATCCAAAATTCAGAGTACAAGAATTTGCCCTTGATACTCTACGGTATATATATTTATGAAAAGAAGAGGAATTGAAAAATATTATTTTAACAGACAAAACTGGTATGGCTAAATAATTTCTGTTAGCAAATCCTAAACCTTCAGCATGCCACGGAACCCTCTCGCAGCATAGTAAGATTCTGCACCGTTATGATATACGAATACATGGTCGTAACGACGATCAGCAAAGATAGCTCCACCGAGTTTTCTGATATCAAGAGGAGTCTTAAGCCAGCTAGAAGTCTTCATATCAAATTTTCCTAGTTTTTGTAGTCCCCTGTATTGATCTTCAGTCAAAATCTCAATGCCAATGGCATCTGCTATTTGATTTGCACTATTTTCCGGCTTATGTTCTTTTCTTGATTCCAGAGCTTCACGGTCATAACAAAGATTCCTACGGTCTTTTGGGCTTTCCTCTGAGCAATCATAAAAAATGTATTCACCCGTCATTTCATCTTGTCCGACGACATCCGGTTCTCCGCCAGTCCTTTCCATTTCATAGAGTGACCATAGTTTCTCCGTATTGGCTTCTAATCTTGACTGAATATTGGACCATTCAAGTTGATTGTGACGGCCCATGTTTTTCTCAAAACGAGATTTCAATGCCACGAGCAGATCTTCATACTGTTCTTGTGACAATCCCTTTTTTGTTATAATGTTTGACATAGTTCTTATGTTAAGAAAAATATAAAATCTTATATATACAAATTAAAGCAGACTGAAATGTCATTAGATTAATTAATATATTATATCTGAATTCAGATCCTTTTCAAATGATAGAGAAATTATCACTCTGTATTCAGTTAAATTTACAGAGTCTTCGCCAAATCATCGCGCTCCTGATTTTATATTTTTATAACTTTATTTATATCAATTTCAGATTCAACCCATCAGAATCGTGTTTCTTTGAACATAGCTGGATCGCCAACGTGAATCAAATGCAAAGGCAGGCCACGAGATTCAAGGACGACAATGTACTACTTAAGGATTTTATTAATTTATTTTGAAATTGATGAACCTGCCTATTATCTCCATTCTGTATTTGGAATGAGCAGCATAATGGAGATTCCATATCCTCATTATCCTTATGGGAAGTTTTTTTGTCAGGTCATACCTGATTCAGCATGAAAAAAAACTTATATATGAATTTATCCACTCAGTAATGGTTTTGATTTCTAGTGCTGTAAGCTCCCCATCATTTACAAGCTTCTCGAAAATACTGAAAAGTTGAGTATTTTGAAATTCACTGTTTGAGTCGATAAATTTAAAATCAGGATCATCGTATTGCTGAAATAATGGTTTTCAGCGGCTCAAGGCCTCATGTCACCTTCTCGGGCTACTATATATCTTCGTGTTAATGTTTTTGAGAACGCTCATATCCTTCCCCTTTCAATTTCAATAATAGCAATTAAGCTTATGTCACAACACCAGATCTTCTCATATTCTGATTTTCCTTGAATATCACTTTACCCTTAAGAGATCAGAAAGCTTATAAGAAGCTACTATTCAGGTAGTTCAAGCAAGTCAATAAGGATTATTTGAGCGTGCATGAGTGTTGTCTTCTCATATCAGAAAAAGCAATTCATTGAATCGTAAGAAGTCATTCTTATCAGATGTGCTTGACCATCTTCTCTGAGCAACCAATCATGCCAAGTTTCCCCTAGTTCATTCTTCAGAAAACATCTTTTCAATATACGAAAAATATCAATCGCTGAAGTCTGTAATATCTGCATCTAAGGGGTAAATGATCCTATCCTTGCCATCATCAGCCAAGGATAGGACTATTGAATCCAACAAATCTCAATGAATCGTTCACATTGACTTCCGTTCGTCATATATATTTCATACGACTATCAGATCCGATGATGATTTCAAGTGCTTTTGCGATAATTTCTGCAACTCAATCATTTTATTCTTCAATAAAAGCTCGAGATCATCTTTATAATTTTGTTGATTTATATATCAATTTACATAGATGACTATTTTACATGGGATATCGATTTTTTTCAATGCTAGAAAAAGTTCATCGGTCTGATTCTCATAAATATATAAGCAAATCGGAATTATGTTTTTTTCACTTAATCCGACGCCTCCATTAAGATTGACGATGTCTTTATTCAAGTTTCTGATAAGTGATTGTGATGAGGATTCGTATGAATCAATTTCACCGCCATAAAGCCTGATCAATTCTCTTAATCAGAGACAAGAAGTTTTCTCATAATCGAATAATTCTCATTTTTCTAACATTTCATGATATCATCACCACCATTCAAAGCAATCCTGGTGCCAATATGGCTTGATGTATTCTGCCATTCATGTCTTCACTCATGTCATAAGTGTGTTTACTCATGAGACAGGAACAACCCAAGGGTTAGCCCAGGGAAGTTTATTTGTGGAATTATTGGCCATTAGCTATTTCATATAAAATTAATCATATATTTAATTATAATCATGCTTACATATAATAAGTTGATGCGCAAATACTAACATAATCCCGAAATTACGCAAAAGAATATTTGGGAAAGAGTTATTTAATCGTCCTCTTAAATTTAATATGTTTTCAAACCACATTCTTATCTTTTGCATATTGCCCTAAAACACATAAACTTAGATAGTTAAATTCTATCAATCAAAATGATATTGATACTGACAATTTATTTTTTACTTAAACTATATGGAAGAACTAATTGAAAAAGAGGAATCAGAATCAACTGAAACCAAAGAAGAAGTTGGAAAGCTTAAAAAACCGGGAAGTCATACTAATTTGGCTATCCACCAACCTAAGCCATATGTATTGGCAAACCTTAATCGTAGCGTTGGCAAATGATTACATGCTACAAACCAAACCAAACGTCCGCATAAGCCTAGAAAAGGCAAATAAGTCTCTAAGTTCGCCAAAATATAGATATAATAAGCTTCAATAAAGTTGAGGTTTGATTTTATAAGGAAGTGGAATAACGCTGTCCGCACAGAGAAAAGAGCTCCAATTGGAGCTCTTTTTATATTATTCAAAATATGGACGGTTGAGATATTTTATATTCCAACTTTTTGAGGACGCTTAAGAATTTCAATGCTCTATATTCTTATTCCTTATGAACTTTTCTTGCAATTTTTTTGCTGATTTCCATCTCTTTTGAGTTTTTTTGTATTTGCTGATGTTTTTCCTATTGATTGATCTCGAGAATTCTTTGTTGGAAGTTATCTCACTATCAAGCGAATTGATCGAATGATAGACACTTAAGGGATCTTGATTTTTTGAATCAAGATTAATGAATTCATTGCAGATAGGGTCAGTATTCCATCTTTGCATAAATATCAAATCGCTGATTAGCTCTTTAACTTTCTTTGAAAGTTTTTTTGATCAATGACTTTCTGAAAGATGTACAAGAGATAATTTGTTTCCATTTTGGGTTTTGAATTCTTCTGATTCAATATATTTCCTTAAGTCTTTTCATTTAGGAAGAGCTAATCCTAATATCGGAGTTTTTTCTTCATGTCAATCGAATCATATGCAAGGTATTGCTCAAATTTGCCAAAAGCTATCAAAATTTTCCATAGAAGAACCTTCGTCGGCTATATCTTTATCATTATGAACCTCATAAAGCATAATAAGGTTGCTTCATTTATCCTTAAGAGAAACTCTGAGATTATTTAATTCAGAGATTAAATATTGTTTTGATTCGGCAGATGAAACTAATCCTCAAAAAGTTGTCAATCAAAGCTTGTCCAGTGTTTTGATATGTTTTCCTAAGGTATAGGCCAAAGGCTTAGTGATTGGGGTTATTCTTCAAAGTGTAGGATGTGGAACTTGAATAATGGGAAATTTTGTGATATTTCATTTTTCAAAATGGAAAAGCAATTTATCAAATACTTCTTTAGGAGTATCTCAAGGAAAAATGATATATTTGTAAGCTGGATCTTTTTTCATTGCAATCATAGCCTCGAATATAAATGCTGTATCTGTACTCATATCGATTTGAGAAGGTTGAAAATTATTAAATTTTCAACCTATAATTTGCCCCATCAAATCGTCGCTTATTTTGCTTTTGTATTCAAAATATTCACTGATATATTCAGATAAATAATCCTCATAGAATACTTTTGAGAATTCTTTAATGTCAAAATCCAAAAAAATCAGATGACCAGGAAATTGTCATCAAAGTGAAAGTTCAATTGAAGGTATTATTTTCAATTTATTATAAAATTCAGAGCTACTATCATTTACAGTTTGCTCTATAGCTATTTTATTTGTTGATAAAGTATTATGATCAGATATGGCAATCACATCAAGTCATGCATTGACTCTAGACCTCAAATATTCTTTTATGGAGATTTTTCAATCCGTATCTTCCGGATGTCAATCATGGAGCGATACGACATCATATTCGCTTCTATCTAAAGTATTTTTGATTTTCATAAAGTTTTCTATTCCTTCTGGAGCCTGTTTCATTTTTATAATTAAATATATTAGTAGTGTTAATTTAGCATAAAATCAGATTATTTGCAATATTTCAAAAAAAAGCAATGAGTAATTTCAAAATTACGGCCCAATAACTTGTAATTATCAATATTTTTGATAAAATGTAAAGTTTATTAAATAATAAAATTGAGATATGGAAACAACAGAAAATAGGATAGGCACAGAAATAACAGTTGAGACTACTATTGACGAACCTATAGAAAAAGTTTGGGAAGCTTGGACCAATCCGGAGCATGTAGTCCATTGGAATAATGCATCCCCCGATTGGCATACTCCAATGGCTAAGAATAATTTGGCTGAAGGAGGAAAATTCCTTTATAGGATGGAGGCTTTAGATTGAAGTGAGAGCTTCGATTTTAATGGGATATATGACGAGATAAGGCCGAATAAACTTATTTCTTCGATTCTTGAAGATTGAAGACGAGTCAAAGTTGTATTTGAAAACAGTAACGGTAAAATTAAGATTAAAGAAACTTTTGACGCAGAAGACGAGAATCCTATTGAATTGCAACGCGATTGATGGCAAGCCATTCTAGATAACTTCAAAAAATATACAGAATCATTAAAATAATTAGAAAATGAGATATATTATAATTCTTAATTTTGGTAATTATGAAAAAATTTGCTTTGATAATGATAGGCTACATTCCACCTACTTCTGAGATAATGGAATCATGGATCAAGTGGTTTAAATCTATAGAAGATAAGATTGAAGCCCGGGCTTGATTCGGTAACTGAAAAGAAATAACAAAACATAGCATCACAGATCTTCCAATGGATCTAGCTGCCATAACAGGCTATATGGTCATTAAAGTAGAAAGCGAAGATGAGGCGGAAAAAATAGCTCAGAGTTGTCCAATGATCACCAGTGTGAAATTGTATGAAATACGATCGCATCAGGAATTCTAAATTGCTCAAAATATAAATTTCAGCAATGTTTTTATTTTAGATATGTATTTCAAATTGCATATTGAATTAAAATGAATCATATTTTTTTAACCTTCTCTTACTCAATGCTGGAGCATTTCCAAAGCATCTTGCATGGATCATGTTTGAATTATAGCTCAAGAATTAACAAAGAAAATCAAATCTGCATTTTTTATCGTATTGAATCTATGTGCAATTATGACTTTTGTAGTATTTTCGGGCAATTTCTTTAAAATATCTTCTAGCAAGTGTTCTGTTATGGTATCAATATTGGCAGTTGCCTCATCAAGTATTAATAGTTCCGGATTTTTCAATATTGCCCTCATAAAGGCAATTATTTGTTTTTGGCCTAGACTTATGCCTCAAGTGACCTCTGTCTCAAGTCAATCGTTGAATTTGACTAGAAGATCAGCAAGTCCTTTGTTTTCAAGCTCTTTTAAAAGGTCTTCATTTGAATAATTTTCAAATTGCGAATTTCAGTAAAGGATATTTTCTTTAATGTTTCATGAGAAGAGAAACGGCTCTTGAAGAATAAATCATATTTTGTTTGCTCTCTCGGCTTCCGTGTAAGATCTTATATCTTTTCAATCAAGATATACTTTTCAATCCATGGGATCATAAAGCCTTGCCATCAAGGATGCCGTTGTTGTTTTTCATCCTCCAGTCGGTCCGACAAGCGCGTAAGTCATTCCCTTCTGAAGCGAGAATGAAACGCCTTTTAAAATTTCGCTGGTTTCGGGATACCTGAAAACAACATTTTCAAATTCAATAATTGAAACCGTTTCCTTTGAATCTTCTTGAGGAACAATTTTCATATCAGACTCCATGGAAATCACTTCAGAAATACGATCAAGAGATGCTGAGGCAAGTTGAAATAAGGACCAGAGCTCTGCCATTTCCCTTAATGAATTATAGAAGAAATTTATGTAGAATTGAAATCAGATTAGCAGTCATAAGGTAAAATTTCAATTCATGATAAGATAAATTCAAAAACTTAAAGTCAGCAACTGTGCAATATTTGCAGCGAATCAATAAATTGGTGTGAAAATATTATTTGCAATTCACGCTTTAATGAAAGCTTTGTAATTTCTTAAATTGAATTTTTTGAATTTTTCCTTGAAATAATCCAATCGATTGTAAGCAACCATTACCTTAAAATTATTAAGGCTTTCTTGGATTTCTGAACTCATAGCTCATAATGATTGCAGGCTCTCAAGATTCCTTCTTTTTACCCAAGGCGAAATCAGGTGAGTTATTATAAATATAACTAAAGCTGGCAACAGAGTCACAATTCATAATCTGAAGTTTATGGCCAGGATAAATATTCACGTTCAGGTAATGAGTGAAATATTTCAGATGAATTGAGTCAATGCTTCTGAGAAAAACATATTGAGTTTTTCTGTATCGGAATTTATTCTTGATATAAGGTCTCAGGTTTTGTTCTGATTGAAAAAAGTTACAGGGAGCTCTTGAAGTTTCGTAAAAATCCTATTTCTGAGCCTAAATAGAATATTTATTCATATTTCTCACATTGTTTTAGTTTGTACGTATGTTGCAGTGCTTTCTACAATATAAATAAGAAATAGAAATACAGAAAATAAGAGGATTCAATTGAAATCTTTTGTTCTGATATAATTATCTATTGCATAAGCCAATAATATCGGAGAGGATAGTGTTGATAACGAGTTTGTTACTATGGCAATAACAGAAATCAATAATCTTTTACCCTCCCCTTTTGTTAAGGAGGAGAATTTTTTAAATGAGCTTTTTAGCGTTTCTCATTTTTTAATGTTTTCAGTACTAAGATTGTAATTCATTTGTGCTTTGTTGAGAATTATATATCTGCATGTATTCCGGAGATGATTTCAAGAGCTTGTTATGATTTCCGATTGCTAAAATTTCACCTTCCATTATAAGTATTATCTGATCGTAATCTTTTATCGGCTCGATTTTTTGTGTCACTGACACAAGTGTTAGTTCTGGGTAATTATTCTGTATGTTCTCGAGTATCTTCTTTTCTGTAGTGATATCAAGCCTTGCAGTAAAATCATCAAGCAATAATATTTTCGGATTGATAGCCAATGCTCTAGCGAGCATCAAACGCTGTTTCTGTCATCAAGAAAGACTGGTTCATCTTTCTGAAATAACAGCATCGAGTTTTCCGGGCAGAGCATTTATGAAATCATCTATTTCGGCTGTCTTAATAGCCTTCTCCAAATCCATATCAGAAACGAGTGAACTGAATGCTATATTTTCTCTCAGGCTTAGATTAAAGATTATGCTATCCTGAAAAACCAATCAAACTTGATTGCTTAAACTTTTTTTATTAAAGTCCATCATATTAACTCAATCATATTCAATTGTTCCTGAAGTTGGATTCAGAAGTCACATCATAAGGTACAATAATTGTGTTTTTCATGATGCTGTAGGTCCGATTATCGCTATCTTCTTATTTGACTCGATTTTAAATGAAATATCTTTAAGTACATCTTTCTCTCAGAGCTGGAGTGAGATATTCTTTAACTCGACGTTTCCGCTTATTTCTACTTTCATGTATCATATATCCTCTTTTGAATTCAATTTAAGCACTTCAGAAATCCTCTCATATGAAGCTTCTGCACGAGAAATTATTGAGCTCATGAATCCGATTATGATTATCGGAAATATTAGAATTGAGCGATAACTGTTAAATGCTGCAAAATCTCCCAAAGTCATGGTATTATTGATAACAAAATAACCTCATAAAATCAGTATTACCAACACGGCTGAATTTGATATGATAATTATTATAGGTATAAGGCTTGCGAATAATTTTAAAATATTAAGTCAAAGTTTTCTTGATTCGGTATTTGCAGAAATAAATTTCTCATATTCGAATCACCCTGAATTCAGTATTCTTATCAAAGCCGATCAGAGAATGCTTTCTGTGATTATTCTATTAAGCCTATCTATATTTTCTTGAGACAAAGTAAACAGCTTTCTTATATTTTTGAACACAAAATAAAATGATCATCAAATAAGCGGTATGATGAGCAGTACGGCAAGAGCCAATTTCCAATTTATAAGAAGGAGGAGTATGCTTGCACCTAATATGATAAATATTGATGACATTATCGAAGCTATTGCCTGTGATACAAATGCCTTCACTGCATCTACATCAGAAGTAAGATTTGTCAAAAGCTTTTCTGGAGTAACCAGCTCTATATAATTATAATCCTGTGTAGATATTTTTTCAATCAAATCGGATCTTAAATCTTTCGCAACTTTTTCAGACGCATAAACCTGAATGATCCTTTGCAAATAAGTAAAAACGAAAATGAATAATGCCAAAACAAGAAATTGTATTATTACAATCTTGATGTCAAATCTTCAATCATTGAAAGAATCAATTGTTCTAGAAATGATTTTTGGAATTACAAGATTCATTCAATCGCTTAAGAATGTGAATATAAGCATCATTGCTATCAAAAAAACATATGGCTTCAGAAGCGTAAATACGTTATTTTTCATATTTTAGATATTACCTATCCCTGTATTTTTAATGCTGTTCATATACAAGGAATTATTGAATTAATTCACATTATGCAAATTCCATAAGTGAATCATAACATTATATATTATATGCATTTAAAATCAAGAAAAGCATGTCATGTTCATGGAATTGCAGATCTTTAAAATATGATGTCGTCGGAATCGACAACAGACAATATTTAATTGATTTGTCAATCAGTTTTGGATCATTACAATATGATCAGTTTTTCTACTACGGAAAAGAGGAGGAAACATGTACATATTCTCTTGGAGATGGGAACTCAGGATGTGGATAAGATTCTTGCTGTTGCAGATCATATCTTGCATCATATTCTTCCCGACAGTATTTCTGCTTAATACGTTCATTCCGAACGTGGGGGTGGATCTTGCAACCGCTTTTGTACCGGTAATGCTCTTCATCTGGGCATCACAAACGCACTGGAGCAAAGTTGATAGTGAAAAAGAACTCCAAGCGCGAGAGAGAGTACGCAAAGAAGGCCAGGAAAAAGGTCTGTGCGAAAACTGCAAAATATGCATGTAAAAAGGAGATCCCGCCTAGGC
>AMFJ01010999.1_pt1 | contig 14226 bp, 13 predicted proteins | sample 427208 | NCBI WGS metagenome assembly AMFJ01 (sample SAMN02954298, study PRJNA114691) | groundwater metagenome | biome: aquatic; feature: subsurface aquifer; material: sediment; isolation source: subsurface aquifer sediment | place: USA: Rifle, CO | collected 2008-08
TACTGAAAGCAGGCACCACCGTCGATCTAGGATCGGCAGGAGCCGTCGTAGCAGGCTTTGCCAATCATGTCTTGGTCAAGGGAGTCTACCAAGATATTCCTTTAGGGGCTCAATCCGCGGCCGAAATGAGCACGCTGGCCTTCGGCCGAATTGCCGCACTCGCTTTGGCCGGAGGACCAGAGGGGCTCAAAAGGGCTGGTCACGACCTCATTGAAATAGGAAAAGGACTACTTCCTTTACCGATCCTAGTCACCCTTTCGGACATCACGACCTCGGAACACTTCCGCGTGGATGCCAATGCCATATTCAAATCTGTAAAAGGCGCGCTGGAAGCGGATTTTAACTATAAAAACGTCAAAAGACCCGAGGCCGGAGCAAATCTAAGTGAATGGAAGGAGCATCTGGGAAAAGCCAATAAAGACCTGGTGACCAAATCGTCTCAAATTGCTGCGCTCACGTGTGTGCTGGCCCCCCTCGGAACCACCTATACCTCTTCTTCTTTAGCCAACACCTTAAAAGAAGATATACTGAGAATTTTATATGAGCAGTCCTACGCCAAAACAGTGATCGAAACGAGGGAACAATTGACGGGAAACGGAGAAGAAATAAAAAATATTCAAGATATCGAAGAGCTGCGCAAAGACGTTTTGTTCAAAAAAGCAAAAGACCGGGCTGAACAGTTGTTCAATGGGCGTTGGGGATATTCTAAGATGCAACTCGCTCTAGCCGCCAATATCCAAGGAGTAGAAGGATTAGGAGACCCTCCCGAAATCTACTTTGCGATTGATCACCTCGGAGATCCGATCGCCATACCCATTTCTCATGCCATTGGTATAGCCGTCTCTGAAATCTACACCGAGGTCTTAAACCAGCTCTGGCTCTACATGGCGGATACGGGATCAGAAGGATCGCAATTTTTCTCTCAATTCTTAGAAAATCAACTGAAAGTATGTGAAGCCGTCGCGGAAACACTGTCCAATAAAGACGAAAAAGACGTCGCCTTCAAAGGAGGACGAAATGCCGCAGAGCAATTGATCAAAGTGCTCAAAGACAAAGGAAAAGATCCGAGCGGAGAAATGGCAAAGATCGTGAGCAATCTACCCTCCGCCCGATTTCAATTCGATCCCGCTCAATATTTTAGAGAAAAAAAGGAAATACTGAGGGGAATAGCCGAGCGCAAAGGCCAGGTCAACCCAGAAGATTTCTCAGATCCGGAAACCTTTGCGAAATCCACTACGCTAAAGGACTTGTTTGATCAAGTAAAGAAAGGAGACCTCAAAGAGGCTAAAAAATCCATGGAAGCGATTGGGGCCTGGGCGCAGGACAAAAAAGCGGAACGAGTGGCTGAACTACTCCAGGGAATGATGGAAGCGGAAATGGAAAATCCTTCGATCGGCCTACAAGAGCCTTTAAAGGGAGAGGAAAGGGAGGATGAAGATGGGTTTGACTATGAAAATCCTCAACAAACAGTGCAAAGGGAATACCGTAATGACTATTATGAAAATTTGGCGGCAGCAGGATTACTCGCAGAGGCTGGAATGAATCCGAATCGAGGAGACACCCGGGACGCGGATTCCGCGCAACGTGCGATCGAAAGGGAATCAAAAAGAGAAAAAAGAAAACAAGAAAAAGCGCAAGAGGAACGTGTAGCGCAAATCGTGGAGATGGGAGACCAGTTGATGGCTGAATTTTTACAATTGAGCCCCGTCCAACAAAAAGAACGACTCGGAGAAGCGCTACAGATCATGGGCATCGCGGAAGATAAAAAAGAAATGGACACCACCAAACTGTATGACATTATCTTTAAGCATACGGATAAAGGAACCATCGATAGAGCCCTAGAAAAGCTCATTCAAATTAAAGGGAAAGAAGACGTGATTCCGGGGCTTGAAGACAATATCCAAAGCACTCGATTGAAACATAAAGCCCATTTTTTAACCCACAACGCCAGAGAAGTGGTATGGGCGCTATTGACGCAAATTCCATCGGTGCCTGCGATCGCCCGCATTGTCGAAGAATTTGCACCCAAAATAGCCGGGGTCAAAGAAAATGAAACCCCAAGTCCGGAGCAACTCAAAAGCATTGTAGCCACAGTCCTTGGGCTAACAGCTGCCATGTCAGCCGTGGCAGACAATGTGGCCGCTTACATGTTCGCAAGAGGAGTTTTGATTATGTTCTTCGAGAAAACCTTTGGAAATGGAATCTGGGCCAAACATAAAGGACTAAAACGAAAAATTTCGATCATTGCCAAAAAAGTGGCTGAATTTGCGGGAAGTGGAACCAAATTTGGAAATGGTCCTAATTTTTCACAAGAAAAATGTGAAATCCTCGAAGACGATTCCAATGGACAAGGAATTGGAATCAACCGAATCCAATTGCCTGTACGAGAAACCATGCCGGATCAAAATTTATTTGCCACCACCGCCATTGCTTCGTTGGTGGGAGGATCCATTTTAATACTTTATAGGGAAATCGATAACGTTGCTGGAACAGAAAAAAGTAAGGACCAAACGCAGGCAAGCAATGATGATGATAATGATGATTTTCCGGAATCAATGCTTTCTAAAAAAATTGATTTAAAAAATCCTCCAAGCCCCAGCCGTCGCGGCATTTTCTCAGGAGAAGGATGGAAAGACTATTTGGGAGGAAAACAAGCTTAAAACTATTGGGCTTTTGAAATTTAATGCCTATAATCAAACTCCAAGTTATTGTAGGCTTTAAACATGACCAAATTCCTCGTCCAAGGGGGCACGCCGCTCAATGGCACAGCCTCAGTTCACGGCTCAAAAAATGCCGCGTTACCCATTTTGGCGGCCACACTCCTCACCGATGAACCCTGTACTATCGAAAATGTGCCGGATATCTCCGATGTGCACGCTTTTTTGGAACTCTTGAAAGGGTTTGGCTCAAAAATTCAGTTCAAAAACAACACCGTGCACATTCACACGGAAAAAATCACTTCTTCGGAACCGAATAAAGAACTGGTGAAACAAATGCGCGCCTCGATTTTGCTGCTCGGGCCCCTCCTGGCCCGCCACGGAAATATCCACATGTTTTTTCCGGGAGGATGCGTCTTAGGCAAACGATCGGTACATGCTCACACCCATGCCCTGGAAGCATTGGGGGCCACCATTCGCGAAACAAAAAACGGGCTGGAAGCCCAAACCAAAGGCCTCAAAGGAGCCAAAGTCATCATGGCGGAAGCGAGCGTGACCGCCACGGAAAATGCACTCATGGCCGCCGTCACCGCCAAAGGAAAAACCGAAATCCATTGGGCCGCCATGGAACCTCATGTCCAAGACCTTTGTCACTTCCTCAATGCCATGGGAGCCAAAATTGAAGGCATCGGGAGCCCAACTCTAATCATTAATGGCGTGCCTTCCTTGCATGGCACTTCTTATCGCGTCACCTCGGACTATCTGGTCACCGGAACCCTGGCTTTAGCCGCTTTATTGACTCGAGGAGAAGTGACACTGACCGACGTTCAGCCCGATCATCTAGACAGCTTCTGGGAAAAACTCGAAGAAGTAGGCGCTCGATTCAAACTCGAAAAAGACAAAGTTCATCTTAAGCCTCTCCCCAAAGGAAAACTATTTAAAGCGATTGAATCCTTAAAAACCGCTGTATTTCCTGGTTTTGCCACGGACTTACAAGCCCCTTTTACGGTACTACTAACCCAAGCCGAAGGGGAAAGCCGCATTTTTGAAACGCTTTTCGAAGGACGCTTAAACTACCTCTTAGAGTTGGAAAAAATGGGAGCCAAAATCAAACTCCATAATGAACAACAAGCCACTCTGTATGGCCCCAGCCGACTCAAGGGCACCATGATCACCAGTTGTGATATTAGGGCCGGGGCCGGAATGGTACTCGCCGCACTGGTCGCGGAAGGCCAAACGGAAATCAATGATATTCGGTATATTGATAGAGGCTATGAAAAGCTGGATGAAACCCTGAGGGGGTTGGGAGCCAAAATTGAGCGTGTGGAGTAATTGATATCGAGAAAATTCATAAAAATTTCATCTTTTGTTTAGATTTTGGTCATGCATCTTATGTTAGTCCATAAGTATGCCGATTATTTCTTCCTTTTATGGAATCAAAATTGCCATGTTTTATGGAGATCATCACCCTGCCCATATCCATATTTTTTATAATGAGTATCAAGCCACACTCAATATAAAAACCTGCGAAGTAATACAAGGGAAAATACCGATTAGAGCTTTGAAATTAGTAAAAAAATGGACTAAACTAAATCAGGAAGAATTGATAAAAAATTGGAGGTTAGCCAAAAATCATCAAATTTTATCTTATATTGATCCCTTAGAATAAATCCGATGATACCAAGAGTGATAACGGTCAAATACCTCGATTACTACAAGCTCCGCTTAACTTTTGAAGATAATAAAAAAGTAGAAATAGATTTGAAACCTTATTTATGGGGAGAAGCTTTCGAGCCTTTAAAAAAAATCGAGTATTTTAAAAAAGTAAGGATTGATGAAACCACGGGAACCATCATGTGGCCAAACGGAACAGATCTCTCGCCAGAATTTTTATACAAACAAAGCCAATGAAAAACTAAGGTTCTGTAACGAAATAAGTTGATGAAATTGAAACGTAGAAACCCGATCGGCTAGACGCGAAGAGCGAGCATACCAAGATATGTAAGCGACGAGCAACGAAGTCCGTAAGTTATTTCGTTACAGAACCTAAAATCGAAATCGAATCCGGCCTTCCAAATCAGTCCGACGAAGCGGAATCTGCAAGCGTGAAAATGTTTGAAGCGTTTCAACATGAGGATGCCCATATTCACTGTCCAAACCACAGGAAATCACACCCCATTGCGGTTGAACTCGAGCCAAAAATGCGGGAGTGGAGCTAGTGCGACTCCCGTGATGTCCCACTTTAAGCCACTCCGAACGAAGCTCCGTCGAAGTCGAAATCAACTCCGATTCTCCTTCTTCTTCCAAATCTCCTTCAAATAACAAAAAATGCCCCTTATACCCCAAACGGATGACCACGGATCCATTATTCAAATTGTCTAAGGGTTTTCCCCAAAATGAATCGAAGGGATAAACCACATCCAGATCAACAACATTCAAAAAAGGAGAGTGAACCGGATTCGGAAGTATCGCAGGAATTTTATCCGCCAGAAAAGCACCCAGCCATAGGTTAGGCGGACGCAGCCCAAAACGCCAATCTTCATCAGCCTGCGCCGTGTAGAGGGGAATCCCTTGAACCCGCACTTCTCTTAAAAATTCGTCGTACATCGGACTAAACGTGTTGAGCCCGGAAAACAAAACCGCTTTGACCTTATAGCGCTTCAACACCTGAATCAGCCCCATCATATGATCCGCATGAGGATGAGTCAGCACCACCAAGTCAATCTCCTTATACAAAAAAGGAAGCACTTCACCCAATTGTTCCAACACAAACTGTTCCGGTCCTCCATCAATCAAAATGTGGTGCTGGTCCGGCGTGGTGATTAAAAGTGCATCGCCTTGTCCCACATCCAAAACATCCACCATCAAATTGCCCCACGGCAAACGCAAAAGGTGAGCCGCCAGAAGAGCCATCAGTAGCAATAAAACTCCGCAAGAAATCCATAAATACCGTTTCATACACTCACCCTACACGTGGCCAAATGAACAAAACCTAACCAAAAGATGAACAAAAAATGAAATCGTCCACTCATCCTTAATTTTTCCTAAAAAATAGTAGATTTAAAGAGAAAGGCCACCGGGAATTATAACCTCAGTGGCCTCACTTCCCCTCAAGGAAGAAAATATTTTTTAAAACCTTATTTTTTCTTCTTTTTCCCCAAGAAACTTCCTCCAAATACCGAAGCGGCGGCAAGTAAGCCAATCCCGGCACCGGTCGTGGGCAAGGTGGCAGTTACAATCGCGCCCTGACTTTCATTACCGGTCCCATCCTTCGTTGTGATTTTAAAGGTATAGGTTTGTCCTTCAACTCCACCGGAAAAAGAATAGGTGACAGGATCTTTTCCCAAAGAAGTAGCGGCTTCATACGTTTGCCCTCCATCTTTACTGACATAAAACAACTGATCCACCAAATCTCCGGCGCTATTCAAACTAGCGACCCACGAAAGATTAACCAGCTTATCCACCGCATCCGCAACCAAATTGGTCACATCTTCAGGAGCAACGGTATCGGGAATCTCTTCGGTCTCAAATTTAGGCGTAGTATACGAAGAGGAACTGGTGGTATCTCCCATCATGGCATTTCCCGCTTCATCCGTTAAGCCGGTAATCGAAACAAAATACTCCGTTTCGCCAACATGAGGCGTCACCGTCTTAATAACCAAAACCTTACGATCGAACACGGGTTCGCCATCTTCATCTTTTTCTCCGGTATCTTTGTATTCCACGGATTCAACCTCCAAAACCTGGTTGTCCTTGGTATAAATTTCAAAATAATTTAAAACCGGATTTTCGTCTTCTTTAGAAAGAACGATTTGATCCGTATTTTCCTCTTCGGAAGCAAGGCTTTCATCCTCGGTTTCCTCTCCGGCGGCCTGCTCCCGCGCGGCGGCATCTTCCTCAACGTCGAGCAACACCACTTCTTCATTAAAACCAATCTCTAAGGTAGTCGCATCGACGATCGTCACCTCTTCCACGACAGGAGCCTCTTCATCCTTAGGTTCCTCATCATCGGGAGGAGTGACCACCTGCACTTCGCACGAAGCGCCGCTGAATACGGCCGTATCGGAAGTTCCGCTCACAATAGCATTGCCGTAGTCATCTTGAACATCCACGCCCACAGTCATCAAATATTGAGCTTTTTCATTCATCGCTTCGGTTTTCAAGATCACGATCGAATGATTGTCTTCCTGATAACTCACATCCAACACTTTAAGGTATTGCATGGTATCCAAATCTTCAATTTTAAAGGCACTCATAGGATCTTCGGAAGAAAAAACCACATCTTCAGAAAAATGAACTTCGATATTTTCACAATCCAACGCCTTCGCAGAAGAAACCACCGGATTCTTCCCATCATCTCCGGAATCGACCAGGGTAGCCGATACTTCATAACTGTACGCCTCACTTTCATTTCCGGCCGCATCCAACGCGGTCATCGCAAAATAATAGGTCGTATTGTTATCCAAATCTTCAACGGTGGTTTTCAATACATTTCCGACCTCAATAGGATCAAGGTCATACTTATCACCCGCCTTAGAGACCGAATGGAGACCCATATAAATTTTGTATCCCGTGACTCCGACATTGTCCGTCGCGGCATCCCATCTCAATTGCACTTCGCCATCCGCGGGAACCGCTTTCACATTTTCCACATAACCAGGAGCCTTCGTGTCGGTGGCGGCCCACACCGTAGTGAGGGAAGCAAGACTCAAAAGAACAACGAGGAGTAAAGCGGAAACTCGAGAGAAAAAACGTCGAAACATGGGCATGGGGTTTAGTTTTATTTTTGTTTTATCAAATTATAATACCATAAAATCATCGTTTCATCAAAGAGGAGGAGTTGCGATGATGTATAAATATTTTTTAAATAGACCTAAACTCAAGCTCATTAAGTTCTCACGTACATATACTACTCAGCTTTTCCTCTCAATCGTAAGCTTTTCAATCTTCAGCTTATCCATCTGATCCACGGTGATCGTAAAGTTTTTCTCTTCCAAAATCTCCCCCTGCTTGGGAAAACGTCCCAACTTTTCGGTGATATAGTAACTGATGGACTTGTTGTCCCATGGAATCTCGATGTCGAGTGCCTCATTGATCTCAAAAATCGGCGTCTTTCCCGTGGCCTCCACTTCCATACGACCGATTTTCATCAAATGCGGAACCTCTTCTTCGTCAAACTCATCCACAATTTCACCCACAATTTCTTCCAACACATCTTCCAGGGTAATCAAACCGGCCGTGCCACCATGTTCATCCAACACAATCGCCAAATGCATACGACGCTTTTGAAACTCATTGAACAGTTCATTGAGCTTCTTGGAAACAGGCACTTTGACCGGACGAAGGAGTTTGAGGGTACTGAGGGGCTTCTCCAGCTCACCACGGTGCACATGACTCAGAACATCCTTTACGGTAATCACTCCGATCACATTATCGATAGTGCCCTCATAAACGGGAATACGGGAATGATGATGTTCCACAATAAAATCCGCCGCATCCCGAAGCGTGGCGGTTTGAGGCAACGCCTGAATTTCCACACGCGGAACCATGATTTCTTCCACCCGGGTATCGCTAAACTCCAAAACATTTTCAATCAACTCCTGCTCATTGCGCTCAATCGCTCCTTCCTCCGCCCCAATACTAACAAACGCTTTCAACTCATCTTCCGTAACATTGGACTCGGATCCGGAGCGGCCAAACAGTTTCAAAAAAAGCTGGAGCAGCATGTCCAATACCTTCGCCAACGGGGTGAAGATAATATAAAAAAAATAAAGGACCGGCGAAAAAATGATTGAAATGGTTTTGGCATGCGCCTGGGCAAACGATTTGGGAATGATATCTCCAAAAACAAGAATGAAGAGCGTCAACGCTCCGGTGATGATACCCAATGCCGCATCTCCCAGTAATTTCTGAAAAACAATCGTGGTATACACCGAGGTTAAAATATTCACCAAATTATTTCCGATCAAAATGGTGATGAGCAGCTTGTGGGGATTCGATTTAAGCCTTTCCACCAATATGGATCCGCGTCTTTTCTTTTGAACCAATTCTCTCACCTTTGCCGGGGAAAGAGAAACAAGCGCCGTTTCTGAAGCGGAAAAAAATCCGGAGAAAAGCAGCAACGTCACTAAAATAAAAATCTCAAGCACCATAAAAAATAAAAATACAAAAGACATTATACCAAAAACGTGACCGATTGAGTAGTTTTCTGTAAAATAAATTTGTTTTTAAGGTTAATTAAAGCAAATGCTGAAACAAAAACTGTTGGAAATTGTAGGTCATGCCGTGGAAAAAGCCTTTCCCGAACTCCCCGTCCAAGACATTCTGATTGAATATCCCAACGAGGGTTCCCACGGGGATTACTCCTGCCCCATTGCCCTTCAACTGGCTAAAAAAGTCGGGGATTCCCCCCGAACGGTCGCGGAAAGCCTTATGGAAAACATGGAAAAACCATCATGGATCCATTCCCTCGAAATCGCGGGACCGGGATTCATCAATTTTTTTATCAGCCCGCTTTATCTGATCGAAAATGTAAAAACCATCCTTAAAAAGGGTACAGTGTACGGATGCAGCGACACGAAAAAAAAAGATCGCATTCTCATTGAATATTCTTCCCCCAACACCAATAAACCGCTCCACTTGGGTCATGCACGGAATAATGTACTAGGCATGGCGTTGGCCAAATTATTGGAAGCCAATGGGCATGAGGTCATCAAAACCCAAAACATGAATGACCGCGGCATCCATATCTGTAAAAGCATGGCGGCCTACCGAAGAGTCGGCCGAAACACCAGCCCGGAAAGTCTGGAACGGAAAAGTGATCATTTCGTAGGGGATTATTATGTGAAATACGCACAAATTTTGGCCGAAGATCCTTCCATCGAAGAAGAGGCAAAAACCATGCTAAAACAATGGGAAGAGGCCGACCCCGAAGTGCGGAACTTATGGGGAAAAATGAACGCATGGGCGCTCAAAGGATTTGAAACAACCTACGCCACCATCGGCTCCCATTTCAACAACACCACCTTTGAAAGCGACATCTCGGAAAATGGCCGCGCCTTGATTGAAAAAGCACTGGAAGAAGGAAAAGTGGAACGTGTGGAAGGAGGAGCGATCGCCATGGACCTATCGGCCGAAGGATTGGGCGATCCCGAAACCGGCCGAAAAATCCTCATTCGCTCCGATGGAACCACTATGTACATCACTCAAGATATCCAACTAGCGGTCCAACGGATGAAAGACGGAAACATTGATCGCATAATCTATGTGGTGGGCAATGAACAGGATTATCATTTCAAAGTGCTTTTCAAAATCCTCGAAAAACTCGGCTACGACTGGGCGAAGCAGTGCCATCATCTCAGTTATGGCATGGTAGATTTACCCACAGGAAAAATGAAATCGCGCGAAGGCACCACGGTCGATATTGATAACATGCTCGAAGAACTGGAAACGTTGGTGGACAAAGAGCTGGCACAGCGCGAATTGAAATACGACGACCAAGAAAAACATCACTTACGAGAAAGCATCGCGCTCGCCGCTTTGAAATACTACCTATTGAAGGTCGATGCCAAATCGCGCATGATTTACGATCCCGCCTCATCGCTGGATTTCCAGGGAGATACCGGCCCTTACCTGCAATACACTCATGCCAGAATTCACTCCATTTTAAAACGAGTGGACGACAGCAAAAATGACCTTTCCCAAGAAATTATCGCGGAATTTTTAGAAGAACCGGAAGAGCTGGCCCTCTTACGAAAACTCCAACTCTACCCGGAATGGATCGCCGAATGCGCAGACTCCTATCGCATCCATCCTCTTGCGCTTTACCTGAATGAACTGGCGCAGGAATTGAATATTTTTTATGCAAAACATACGGTGTTAAATCCTGAAATCAGCTCCGAAAAACGCGCTGCGCGCCTACAATTGATCGCGGCCGTGGCGCAAGTGCTTAAAAATGGATTGAAAATTTTGGGAATTGAAGCGGTGGAACGGATGTAAATGACAAACCGCACAAGACAATCGCCACAGCAAAAAGGATTGACTAAAATCGATTTATTTAGTATAATTTAATATAAACTTTAAATAATATATGATTGAAAAAAAATCGATCCGCCGAAATGACCCCTTGGAAAGAGAAGCTGCCGGGGGTGAGTCGAGAAAGAGCAGAGAAACTAGTGGAACACCAGTTGAGAAGACAGGTGATGGAAGGAGTGTCAAAGCAATTGAACGCACAAAGTCATCGCAAAAAAAAGGAATCGAAAAACGAAGACGTTAAAAAAAACATCGAAAGCAACGCTTTGAACGATTCAAAAAAACTTTGGAACCTAGTTAAGATGAGGCTGGATTCCATTTGGGATATTATAAAAAATCCGCTACAATCCTGAACGATAAATACGGAGAGATGGCCGAGCGGTTGAAGGCAACAGTCTTGAAAACTGTCAGGGGTGCAAGCTCCTCCAGGGTTCGAATCCCTGTCTCTCCGCCAGTTCAGTAGAACTAGATTTTTTGATGATTAGTAGCCGCCCTATTTAGCTCTGCGACAATCTCGGTCCCTTAAAAATCATCCAATTTGACATATTTAGGGGATTTTGATAGACTTAAATTATGAAAATAAAGAGATTTTACTCGAATTTGAGCCAGCACCTTGAAGAAGGCAAGGTATTAGTGATTTTTGGGCCAAGACAAGTAGGAAAAACGACTTTAATTCAGGATTTTCTAAGCCAAACAACACTAAAATTCAAGCTTGAAACGGGGGACGATATTAGAATACAAAACTTGTTTGCCTCTCAAGAACTCGATCGAATTCTCTCCTATGCAAGGCCTTATGAATTGCTTGTTATTGACGAAGCCCAAAAAATACCCCACGTGGGAATTGCCCTAAAAATGATTGTTGATCACTTACCCCACATTCAAATCATTGTAACGGGGTCCTCCTCCTTTGATTTGGCGGGACAAATAGGTGAGCCTCTGACAGGCAGAAAAAAAACTCTGACTCTTTTCCCATTATCACAACTAGAACTTAAAGAGAAATATGGAAGCTACGAGCTAGAGGAGCAACTGCACAATTACTTAATCTATGGAGCATATCCTGAAATTATAACGGCGAGCACAATAGAGGAAAAGCGCAATAAAATCGAAGAAATTACTCACTCTTATTTACTGAAAGATATTTTGGAGCTGGAACGAGTGAAGAGCTCTAAAATTCTTTTGGATTTGCTACGTTTGATTGCATTTCAAATAGGTAAGGAAGTTTCTCTGTCCGAGCTGGGCACACAACTTGCCATTGACCGTAAGACGGTCGCGCGCTATTTGGATATTTTTGAAAAGTCGTTCATCCTGTTTAATGTCCGTGGTTTTAGCAGAAATCTCAGGAAAGAAGTGAGCAAAAGTTCACGTTATTACTTTTATGACCTAGGTGTACGTAACGCTTTGATAGCCAACTTCAACGCAATTGAACTTCGGAATGATGTTGGAGAGTTGTGGGAAAATTTTGTGTTTATTGAACGACTTAAAAAACGTTCTTACAAAAACATCTTTGCCAATGTTTATTTTTGGAGGACCTGGGATCAAAAAGAAATTGATATTGTTGAAGAGCGAGAAGGAAAATTGTTTGGCTATGAGTGCAAATGGTCACCCTCAAAAACAAAAGCCCCAAAAGATTGGGTTAAAAATTATCCTGAGGCTTCCTTTGAGATCATCGGCAGAAAGGATTATTTGGATTTTGTGAGTTGAAACACCTCACCAAAACCGTTTTCGCAAAGACATTGAATTGTGTATGATTAGCCTCGATGGCGGTTCTAACGTCGTCCACGACTCTCCGCCAGCGGTGACGAAGGATTCTAAAGCAGAACTTTCCCTGCTTTGTAGTGCCCTTTATGCTGGTTCTAAGCGGAGGTATTCTTTGAATGCCATGAACGAAATTTCCCCTTACTAACTGACCAGCTCATGAACCCTCCAATCCAGCCATTTTTGAAGCTTTGGTCCGCCGTGCTTGGCAATGACTCCATGGTAACTTGGCGTATTGCGAAGGTTCAAACGAGCATCAATGCGGGATTGATTGCGCTTGGAAAGTCTTCTGCCCGAAGGCCACAATTCTACTCCGAGAAACTTGAGTCCGTGCCGTGCCTTCACGATGACATTATTTTTGGCATGAAGGGTAAGCTTCAGCTCATCTGATAAAAAATCTGTAACGGCTTTTTGCATATCCTCTAACTTTTTCAAATCCGATTCAAACAAAAGAAAATCATCACCGTATCGAAGGTATGCCTTGGGTTGAAGCGTATGCTTCACAAAGCGATCCAGTTCATTGAGATAAATGTTCGAGAAAATCTGGCTGGTGAGATTACCAATCGGCATTCCTATGCCCTTACCGAAAGATTGATAACTTTTGAGCATCTCGCATATGAGAAGCATGGCTTTAACATCTTTTACACGTCGCTTGAGGAGGCAAAAAAGCACTCTTTGGTCTACATTGTCGAAAAACTTTTGAACGTCCGCCCGCCAAACATAGGCTTGCGGATAGGCCTTGAGAAACTGTTGAGTGCGTTCAATCGCCCCAAGCAGCCCTTTACCCCTCCTACAGGACCACGCATCATAAATGAAAGTCTTGTCCCAGATGGGAACGAGATAATCATAAAGGAGGCGATGAACAACTCGATCTCTTATCGAGGACACTGAAATTTTGCGCCTTTTATTATCGCACACCACAAAAGACCGATACGGACCGTGGCGATAGATTCCATTATTCAGGTCTTGGTAAAGCGCAAACAAACGCACCTCCAGATAATACTGAAATTCATGCATCTCTTCGCTCATTCGTTTCCCTTTGCGAAATTCAAACCAAGCATTCCAAATATTTCCTAACCCCAAATCCATGAGTTCACTTCCCATCATCAATAAAAGTTATGAGCTGTATAACCAGTTTACGGATGTAAATGACCATATGATAAAACGATGGCGCTTAAGTCTTGGCACAAGCATTGAAAAGAGCATTCTTACTCTATTAGAACAGATCATCATGGCAAAAAATGCCCCCAAGCCAATGAAAGCTGCCTTTCTCTTGAAGGCAAGCGGAACTTTAGAAGTGCTCATCCTCAAAATTCGTCTTTTACTCGAAAAAAAACTCGTCAATGAAACTCGTGTTTTCCAACTCCAATCACAAACCCAAGAAATTGGAAGAATGCTTGGAGGATGGTTGAAGTCATCTCAAAGCCAATAGGCCCTTATCACGCCACGGGAACCGAGATTATCATTCTGATTGTTAGAATTGTTTACATTCGAATTCACGTTCCCATTGTTATCATTCCAGTAGGCATTGCGAGCGCGCGAACACCACTCGTGATGAAGTTCATCCGTTTTAAGGAGGTACAGTCGCAACCACACCCGCATTTTTCAGCCCAAGAAAGGGCTAAACTTCACTCAACCTAAGGGTCTATTTCTTCTTGATGCTCCTTTTAGGCTTCTTCTTTCATACAAAGCCTATTTTGTAAAAGAGCACTTTACGGTAGCCCCGTCCGAGCGGGGTGGCTATTCACCGTCTACCAACGATTGTACCTATTTTATAGAAAAA
>AMFJ01009522.1_pt1 | contig 14221 bp, 18 predicted proteins | sample 427208 | NCBI WGS metagenome assembly AMFJ01 (sample SAMN02954298, study PRJNA114691) | groundwater metagenome | biome: aquatic; feature: subsurface aquifer; material: sediment; isolation source: subsurface aquifer sediment | place: USA: Rifle, CO | collected 2008-08
CGATGGGATGTGGCTTCACATCTACGGTTACATGGGCTTCAATCGGAAAATTGAGTGCCCACTTTCCCGTACCTTTAACTTGCTCGGCCACTCGCCCAAGTAATTGATGTTTTTCCTTGTACTCGTTGGCCTCTTGCTCTGTCTTGAATAGACTTTTCATTCCTTCTCCTTAGCCGCAATGCCCTTCGACAGTTGCAGCTTCTGTTTCTTGGTTGACATGTTCGTCCACAAAGGACAAAACCATTTGCTTTGGATAGAACGTGGCAATCCAGGAATCCCCGTGGGAATTACCTGAATCGATGACGATCATTTCGTAGTGGTTATGCATCGTTCAGCAACTGTGTACTCCAGTTGCCCAGGAGACACCACCCCAGCGGGACGGTGACATCCCATGGGTGTGTTGATAAAAACAGGGCGTTGCAAGCGGTAAAGCTATGAACGCCCTGGGGATAGGTGAATTAGGCGGGCTGCTCAGTGCAGTCGCCGGTCATGAAGGCCACCCATTGGGCGGCTTTGCCGTAGCTTTTGAAGTTGGCGTGGTTGCTGAACTCGCCTTCCCTGTTTTGGACCCACGCACCATGCGTGTAGCCTTGTGTGGCCAGAGCCGTATCGACCTGGCGGAGTTCCATTTCTGGGAGGTGGTAGTTTTTTTGTCGGTACAGTTCCTCGCGAGTGTCTGCATCGATGATGCGAACAATTGACGAGTCCAGGATGCCGGCGCCGCCGCATTCACCCTCTTCAATCAGTATGGGAATCTGCATGGTGCCGGTGGAGCGACCAACGCGGCCGAGCACATCGTTTTCTTCCATCCAGCAGCGCCCAGTTTTGCGGTCGCCGTAGAATATTCGAAGCTGACCGCCCTCATTGCGGTAACGGTCCAGGATGGTCCGGACTTTGGTCGGTGTTTCGAAGTTGAACCACGTTCCAGTCTTGCGCGTTCCGAGGATGGCCAAAAGGGCCTTGTATTGCTGGTACTGTGCCAGCATCCCGATTTCGCTTTCCAGCACCGGTGCGAGTGTTTGACCAGCTTTCAATAAATCAAATTTGTTGATGCGACTGATCAGCTCACGGCAGTAGTTAAACACCACGTCATATCCGAGGCAACTGGTGTACTCGGTGCCTTTGAATACGAATAGGCGCTGTTTTTGGTTGAGTGTGATTTCCACGATGAATTCCTTGAAAAAGAAGAACTCGCGGATATCCCCTGTGCGGGTGTTGCCCGCGAGGGTTTGGTTTCAATGACGCTTTGCGCGCCGTTGAGGGTGCCCGTCGGGCTTGATTTCAGCCGTGTGGCTGCTTCGTGTGCCACGTTGGGCGGCGTCGGGTTATTGCAAAACTATTGTTCATCTGAGCAATAGTCTGAAATTCTCCCTTCGCGTTTTGTGTCGCAACATGCGCCGTGAACGTTATGCCCCGCGCCTTTTTTGTGGCTGCACGCTTTGCACCATCGAGAGTGGTTGCATTGGCTCTGACCCAAAGGTTTGGGTCGGTTGCCAGCGCAAAGACCTCTGTTGCGGCGACAAAATATGTAGTCATTTTCCTTTCAGACCATGAGGCCTGCTCCGTAGTGAAGCCCAAGGAAGATGAACGCACCCATACGGGCGGTGTTCGCCCTGGGCAGTTGTTTGATTTGGCCATCTGGTGGCCGATTGAATGGCTGGCACAAGACCAGCAAATTGACCGGGTGGTCAAAGTGCCTTAATTCTATCCATTCGAAGGCCTCTTGTCAGGGATCCCTCTAACAGAAAAAGGCCCATCCATCCGAAGATGTACTGGGCCTTTTGGGTTGAAAGATTAGGCGAATGCCAACTCAATCTTGCCTGCGCCTTGACGCTTAGTCTTACCCACGATGATTGTCACATCGTGGCCAAGCTTTGCTACCAGCTCAAGCATTTTTGCTTCGCTCACGCCACGGAATTGACCGCGGGTAATCTTTGAGATTTTTGCCTGGTCAATGCCAAGCAAATCGGCTGCGGCTTCCTGAGTCAGATGACGAGCCTTAATAGCCCGAGCAATTTCTGCCGCCAGAGAAGACTTGCGCTGCATTTCTGCTGCGTCCGAATAGCCAAGATCGGCATACACATTGGTGCTACCAACTTCAATTGCGACTGTCATTGTCTGACTCCTTTTTCCTGTTTGGACCAAACTGCATGGTCAGCTTCAGCATCCTTCAACCGTGATTTGATCAGGTCGATATCAGCTTTTGGCGTCTCAATACCTTTGGTCGATTTCTTTTGGAAGCAATGCAGCACATAAATCCAGTGCGTCAATCGAACCGTATAAACAGCACGATAGGCACCACCTTCATCACTCTCCACTACTTCCAGAATCCCCGCAGAACCAAAGCCCTTAAGAGGCTTCGCATCAGCATGTTTCAGTCCAGCCTGTGCAAGGTCGATGGCAAACCCGAACACGTCTTTCACGTCTTCTGGCATGCTGTCTAGATCTTTCTTGGCCGACCCCATCCACTTGATGGGCTTACGTGGCGGCTGGATCATGGCTCATTATGTCCATATTGGCATAATTGTGCAAGTTTCCGCTTTTGGCTCAAGATTTCAGACCTGACGGGCATCCCCGGGCGGAGATTCAGCCACGCCTGCAATTCCGGGCAATCTTCGAACATGATGCCGTCTTGCGTCACCGCGCCGACAACGACGAAATCGCTGATGTCCGCCATGGTTTGCGCGACTGTCGGGTACTTCGTGGACATCCGACTGTAAGCGTGGTACGCCATATCCTCGAATGTCTGCATGTTCTCCGCGCCAAAGCGATTGCTTTCGTAATAGGCAATCAACCTGGTTTCCTCGCTGCCATGCTCTGCGTAAGCGTAGGCAACGATAGCCGAACCAGCGTCGATGTAGTTCTTGATTGTTAGGTCTTTGGGGACCACCAGTGCAGCCGGTTCGCCGGGCTTTGGACGCCCAACCGGTAATTGGTATGCGTTATGGCTCATTTTGGAAATTTCCTTTTTTAGAAAAAGGCAAGCGCCGCCACAAGGGCGATGTTCGCCCTTGGCAGTTGATTGATGTGACCCGTGAGGATCGGTTGAAGGCTGGCCATTTGGCCTGCAAATCAGCGGCGAGCTGAAGTGGATAAATCTTATCTTTATCCGGACCAGCCGTCATCCTCTGATGTCTGCTTGATCCCTATTTGGTTTATTCAGGAGCATCAGCCGCTCGTACCACTATCTACCCAACAATTGATTTGCTTGCCTAACGTTGCGTTATGAGGCTTTGGTTAGCGCGACGGGTACCTGGTACGGCGATCTCGATTAATTAAAACCAGTACCAGCAGTATGGCGCTGGCGATACAGCTGGCAATGCCTGTTGCGCTGACTCCAAACTGCCATATGCAAAATGAAAACTGCAGACCGGTCATAGCCTCTACCACCGGGTAGCGCAGACTTATGTGGGTTTTGCAGGATGAGCACCGGCCACCCAAGGCGATGTAGCTCAGCACAGGGATGTTTTCAAACCATCGGATTTGATGGCCACAGGATGGACAGCGCGAGCGTGGAACCGACAGATTGAAGGGTTCGCCTGGTGCGACCGTGTAACCTTCTGCGCTGGCCGCTTGTCGCCGGCGTTCAATCATGATTGGCAGGCGGTAAACCACCACATTGAGAAAGCTCCCAATGCACAAGCCTACCCACGCGGCAATGCAGATGTAGATGATCTGGAGGGTTTCAGCGTGGCTTGTTGGCATGTTCTAGCGCCTATGGGACTTAGACCCAGTGTCGCGTTCGTCAAAGACCTCTGTGGCCCCAATCCCAATAATTTGCTCAAACCTTCGGTCCTCGACTGGGGTTGGTGCTGGTTGTGCCCAAAGGGCTTTGAGTTTTCGGAACATATATTTGCCGATACCGGCTGTTAAATTGACTTGGAAGCTGACTTCCATTTTGAGTTTGGCATCCGCAATTTCGGCCATACGCAACGTACACGGAACGGTGTGTTGCTCGGTTAAGCGGCATTTCGCTGTGCATCAGGCATGCCAATCTGTGGAGCCGACAGGCCATCTTTGCGGTCCAGCGGAATGGTGAAAACTGCGCGCCATTTGCGATCCATGCGTCGGCCGCATTGGTCCGGTACCAGCCGTTTGGGTGTTTTGTCAAACTAACGCAAGACTATTGCGACTCGTTAACCAAATAAGATCTATGTCAGCGACCGCTAGTAGTTACTGGAACTCCGTTCAAATGGACAGACTTACGGGGCCACCACGCGCTGAAATTTGGCGCATTTAGTTAGCGGATTGAGTTTTACCTCTACCGTGTCTCCAGCCAATGCTTCAATGGCAAGAATGGCTGGCATGATTTTGAGAATCACAGTCAGTCCTGAGTCGCGCTTTTTGATGACAATAGGTTCCACTTGCCCTTCAACCAAGTATTCGCAGGGTCCAATCCTCTTATTCAGCCCGGCTGGAATGCCGATGAACTTGTGCTTTAGCTGATAGGCTGACAGCTCAAAGCTGAACCTGTAAAACCCGGACTCGTCTGGTTCCATGTCGACGTTGCGATTGGACAATGCGTCTGCAGCGCTCAATGCGCGCGCCAAAGCGCCTGGCTCAAAAGAGCCCCCGCAAATTGCGTACAACCCGTGCGCCGGCTGGATAAAACAGGGTGACCTGGACAGAGCAGTCGTCACAGCAATTTGCGTAACACCAAGTGCATTAATCGCATGTTTGTCAATATCGAGCTTGATCGCCACACCATCGCTGACGCGGATGCATTTGAGGATCTCGCATTCCACATCAGACAGAGCGCCCTCCAAAACTGAATTGTCATTGATGAAGAAGTCGTTCTGTTGAATGCAAGTAAGCCATGGCGTGTGCTGTAGCACCTTGGCTAAGATGGCCGATGACGCTTCAACGACGTAAGGGCTAGTCTCGGACTTCCGGTAAAAACCTCTCTGCGACCGGCCCATGGCCGCATAAATGTCATCAATATCGACACGATGATCCGCGACCGCCATGATCTTCTTTGTGACGCTGTGCAGCCTGTTTTCCCCGCCATCACAGCCAAACCAAAACCAGCCATCCGCTTCTGATAACCATTGGAAACCATCAATTTGGGTCACCGCGGTGCGTACCATGGAAATATGCACGGCCTCTTTGCATTCATCACTTGTAGCACCGCAGACAAAATGTATGTTCGCCGCCCCTGTCCCTCGTATCATCTTTCTTGCAACCGCCCGGATAGATTTCAGTAGTGGCTCGTTTAGCGAAGTCCCGATCGACGCAATCATGTCGGGTGCCGAGTGCTTATTCCAAGGGGAAGACTCAAACTGAGCCAACTTCCGGCCGAAAACCTCGTTGGCGAACCGCTGCGCGTTGAGTAGCGACAGGTGTTCTCCGAGGATATGTCTGACACCAGCTTCAATTTCCGCAATACTTCCAGGTGCAAAACCTTGAATCGCCTGCGTCAGACTATCTAAATAAGGCGTTGGAAGTTTCAATTGATGGGCGCGATCAACCATTGCGGTTACGATTTGTCTCGTGCGTTCCCGGGTTACACCTATGGACTTACCTGCACTTCGTAACAGTGAATACTCATCTCCGAAAACCCCATATCGTCTCGCGAACACCTCTGCCTTGCGTTGTTCGGCGTCGCTGAGTTTTGATGCTTCGGTGGTCCTGCCAGAAACCGCATGACGGCTCAACCAGTTGCCAACCGCCTGGATCTCACCGGCAAGCGTGTTCCATGTCACGAGAACATTTTGACTGTCATGTGACATAAGGTCACCATTCGCAGAGATAGGCGCGATAGATGCGACTTCTGGTGTTGGCACATTCTGATCACGCAACCATCCAGCCGGGACACGCAGCGCAATTTCCCACTTCGCTTCTACGTCTGGATCGGGAAACTTCAACAGACATCGTTCCTGCTGTGCAAACACAGTGCGTTTGACTCCCATCTGGTCAGCGCAGTCCGACATACGCATCCCTAGGTCAACGCGCCGCTGTTTGGCGCGGGCCGCCAGTCCTGTTCGCGACTCCAGTGGAAGATGCGGCTTTTTAATGTACCCTCCTCGCACGGCGACTTTGGCGAAAAAGGTGGAACTAGGTGACGTTATCGCTGGTTCACGAAGCCACCCAACGGGGACTTTCAGGAGTTGTTCCCATCGTTGTTCGACCTCAGCATCAGGTGATTTTGGAAGGCAAAACTCCATTTGCGTCATGCTTACGATGGAAATACCAAGGCTTTCGGCGCACTGTCCGAGACTTAGCTGCAGGGCACATCTTTTTTTCTTGGCTCTTGCGGCGAGGGCGGCACGAAACTTCGGGGAAAGTGTTTCTGTTGCGCCTTGTTGATTCCCAGGTGCGTCGCTGTCTGGTTCTGCTGGCACCGGCCCCACTCCGGTAGTCAACCACTCCACTTCCGCATCCAGAAGGAGAGCAATGGTCTGAACGTGCTGAGCCTGCGCGGCTGCGCTGAACCTGCGCTCCAAATATGCGTAGGTTTGTGGTTTTAGGCCCAATGCATTGGCCATTTGTGCCTTTGGAACCTTCAATTCCAACCGCCGTGCTGCTACTCGTTGCGCGACCAGTTGCTCCGCCAAACTAACACACTCACGGGTCTTTAGATCAGCATTCATCGTCGCCCTCGCCTTGTCCTTCTTGATTTGTAGTCCGACACAACTTTAATGGAACACTGCGTCGCCGCATCTCAAAGTTTAAGCGAGTGCTCTCTGCGAGTCTTCAACTCCATAAGGCAGGTTGAGCGCATATTGTTTTGGAGATGTGTGAACTATGAGCTTCTGAATTTCAGGTCGGTCTACGAAAATGGCCTCTTGAAAGTCGGCTACGTCCTCTTCCCAAAATGGCAACGATTTCGGCCACAGGCCTCGCATGAGGATTTCGTGTCTGGTTTTCGCGCTCATTTGCGCTTCAAGTGCCCGCCGTTCTGCCTGCTTAAGGTTTCCGCTGGTGCCAACAAACCAATGACACCCGTTGACAATGTGATCTCCTTCAAGGTGTGGTCCGCATCCTGGCCAGCCCCGGCGATCGTCTGTCTTGATACCAAGGCCTTTGCCTTCATCGGAGTGGCAAAACTGGGTGAAGCCAACAATCCCGCATCGAGCACAGGGCAGCGTTCGAACCAATGCCTGGTAGACCAAGCTGGTGATGACGTTCTCTTTCTGAACTGAGATTACAGTGTCATCAATCCATCGGATCACGCCACCACGCCCGCGGGTAACGGGAGGGCTCGGTGGTGGAATGTAGGTTGCCCTTTTGAAGCCCGTCCGGCGAAGGGATACAGAACGTCGAAGCATGTGCAGCTCTCATGAAGTTGTTTCACTTCAAGCTACGACACATTTGCTCCCTGTCAATGGGGGAGCATGAGCGTTGCCGCCTTCTACCCCAGCGTTCGCATGGAGTTTTGAAATTACGGTGCCTTCGTATGCAGGAATAGCTCACTTTGCCCGATGGCAGTGGTTTTTTGGTGAGTGAGTAGGGTTGCCCCGAGTCAGTGAGAAAAATCGACTATTGAACGTTAAGCCAAGGTATGCGCCATGCTTTACTGTCACCCCCTGCCCGGTGGAAAGCTGATTTCAAGCATTGCAGTCTGCGGCGTTTTGCCGATCAACAAAGGCCATGAACGCGGAATCGTCCTGTTCTAGAACCTCGGCAAGTGAGCGCCCGATCCAGATTGCCTCCTGCTTGGAAAATGGCTGACCTTGCATCCGAAGTCCTTGGTAGCACCGCTCAAGCACGTCCTGTTCGGTGATCCGCAAATCGTGCATCATTTTGGCGGCGGTGACCTGGAGCATGGAGGCTATTGCTTCGCACTGTTCGTATCTTGCATAGACCTCCATCCATGGCCTGTCAGGCATGTTGCGACCTGGCCGCACGTACAACGCAGTGAAAGATTGGGGTATGTCGATTTGGCAGGTTTCGTCCATGATGTGGTTGTCAGATTTGGTGTTGAATCAGCCTACAGCAAATTGGGCCGGGGGGAAGGCTGTGGCCTGCAGGCTGACCATCTACCATACAGCCTTTGTTGTTCTTCGCATCAAGAGAAATGATGCGGGGATCTGTTCAAAAAACGGTACCGCCGCCCAAACGGCAACAGCGGTATTCCCATTGGCGTTTGACCATCAAGCATCAAGTGTCCAATACCAGACACACAGAATGCGAAGCACACCAGGCCAAGCCGGGACGGTTCGGCACTGCCAAACCACCCAAACCGGTATAGGCAAAAAGCCAACGCAATGACCCACAGACTCAATGTGTGTGTGATCGTGCGGTGTGGGATCAGGCTGTGTCGTTGGCTTTCGTTCGCACTGAACCAATGCCGCTTTGTGACCCAGACCGGAATCTCCATCCAGTCTGGTGCGCTGGCCCCCATGACAGCGCCTGCAAACAAAAAGGCCATGTCTGTTGGTGTGGATTTCGAGACATAGGCCAGCAGCGCGCCGGTCACCAGACCTGCAAGAGTGTGGGTTGTTTTGGAAGACATGGACTAGGCAAAATGGTTGTCAAAGACCAGAGCGACTTGTAGTCCCGGATACCAGGTGGCCATCCAACAAATGCAGTCCAGATGTGGCAACAAATTGTTGATATGCCATGGGGCGTTCAATTCGCACCTCTGCATTGGCAAGAACATAAGCCCATGCACGGCGTGACGATTCGTCATAGACCAGCTTGAAAAGGCGGGTTGGCTTCCAGACTTTGTTTGCGCCTATCGTTTCATGGCCTTGGTCAAAGATGGGACCAGTAAAGACGTAGACATTGCCGGGGGCGCGCTGGACGAATTTGCGAACATCTGATTCGATCTTGCTCCAGATCTTGCGATTGTTTGTCGGGTCCTGGGGAACCATGTTGGACAGCGCAAAGGACTGGGCCATCGCCCGTTGGTTTGGCGCATCGGCAGCGGGCGCATTGTGGCCACGATCTACGGCTGGTGATTGGCTGCGGTAGTCGCTCAACTCAGCGCGGCCGCCAGTCGGAATTCGAGGATCTGGATAGAACTGGTCGGTACGCTCTTCACCCTTGGCATCGCGAAGCTGCTCAGCGGACAATCGCTCGACGACGACCAGTGGGGTTTTGCTAGTTTGCGAGTACAAAACTGCGAAATGGTCCGAGCACAGTGCCAACGGTTTCATGGCAGCTGGGACTATCGCGGTGGTCAATGGCTTTCGCGCAGGGAACTGGTCAGAGCAAGCCTGAAACGATAGCCGGCGTTGCTGTGCCGAGTACAAGCCCAGTGCGTCAGCTTCGCTGATGGTGCCCGAGGTGTATTGATGTCCACCACTCAGGTTTTTGATTGCCGACTTCACCACCATGGAGGTGATGTCGAAAGCGGAACTATGGCTGCTGGCCAGAATGCTGATCGCCACCAGGATGGCTCTGAGTACGGAATTGCTACGGGTCATTGGGTTTTTCCATTAGGTGATTTGAGTTGTCAGCACTGAGATTCCCATGAAATGTTGTTTTGTCAACAATGGGAATGGTCGGGTAGTCAGTATTTCGGATTGCGGTCACTGGCTAACGATGTCTAGTGCTTTTTGTTTGATTTTGTTGAGTTGCGCCTGCGCACCCAAGAGGTCGCAACCGATTTGTACCTCTTTGCCGTACTGCGCTGGGATCAGATTGGAGTTGCAAATTTGACTTTCGAGGAACCTGATTTGAAGTTCCTCGATGTGAAGTGCGACACCGGCGGCTTGCTTTCCAAGGCTTACCAGGTCGCGTGCGTTATTTTCCCGCACAAGGTTTTGGACTTCTGGCAAGAAGTTTGCCGGTGTGATGTCTGAAAATGCGCCCAGAAACGGTATGCTGGTCGGCAGGCTGAACTGCCCTGCCCCTTGCGCCATGGCGGGACTTGTGCTGAGCGCGATAACCGCGGCCAGAATGAAGGCGGAGACCCATGCGACCAGTTGTTCCAGGAGGCCCGGGTTTTCCTGCGAGTCATTGCTTTGAAATGAGTCTTTCTGTTTGATCATGGTGGTGTGTGATGGTTGGTGGCAAAGGAGAACGCACTTGAAAAGCCCCCAATCTGTCAGATTGAGAGCTTTTGAGGTTGAGTTCTTGCGAAGGATTTAGGCCCTTCGGTTGATTTCCCCTTCGGCAATGCTTTTGGTGGGCATCAACCACAAGGGTGGGTGTTTGCTATGCAGGAACGCCGTTTAAGGCGTTTGCGCGGTCGTTTGGGCCTATGACCACCATTTCTGGCGAGTCAAAGATCAACCGAAGAAGCAAGACATCTTCTTCATCAATGTCTTTGTTGCACCCTTCAGCAACCATCATTTCTTCCAGACCTGGAAGCTGCTGATAACACGCGACACCATGATTTGGTGCCCGCACCACGGCTTGCAGTGACACGGTTTCATCACTTTGCATCACCAGGTATGCCGGGCACCACAATACGTTGGTCTGTCCGCCGTCCATGGCATCAAGACTCTTCGCTTTGCTTCGCAGGCTGTGCGTTGTGAAGTCGATGATGGTTGAGCCCATCTCCAGCCATGCGTGGTAAGCAACTGCTTTCACGCCTGGTGGGGAAAAGCCACCGATTCGCGGCGAGTGGGTAATGACATCGCCATCACCCGGGCCAACGCGCCAGGCGCTTTCACCCACCACTACGCGGGTGTTGATGCCCTCATCTTGCAAGATGCGTTGTGCAAGCTTAGCTTGCAGCATGCAGTCAGCGCCGATATGCATGCTGGCGGAGGTTGTGAGCTTTTGGAGCGCACACGCCAGACGTGCGAAAACTTTGAGTTCATTCGACATGGTTTTCTTTCTGCCCATCAGCCCACCCTGCAGGGCGAGGCCTGTAGGCGGTTGAATTTCATCGACAGCGTGTCGATGAGGCTTAAAAACCCAATGACGATTACTGGCCACAAGGGCAAGCATGTCGCCCTGGGCAGTTGGTATGGCTTTCGCTACGCTGGGTAGTTCCGCCGCCAGTCTTCGTTGGCAAGGAGTCGCTGGACGTTGCCGTCCAGTTCATCCCACACGGCCTGGTCGTCAATTGCATTCAGCAGCTCCATGGCGGCGCGATCAACTGGATGCATATGGTCTGCATTCCAACCAAGACAGCCTTTGCCGTAATGGTTGATGTACAGATGCTCCAACTCAAGGCACCAGTTTGCCGCTGTGTGAGCAGACGTTTGTGCGTTCAGTACCGTAAGGCCGGTGCCCAGCAGCAGTGGCCGGGTTGGCATTGCGACACGGATCACCATTTCCTCATGGAACCGGCGCATTTTTATCTTGCGAGTTCGCTTTGACATTGCTCTCAGACGCTCGGTGCGCTAGGCACGTTGTGGCACGCAGCTTGAATTTCTTCTGCAGCATCCTTGACGCCGAGCGCTTCAAGTTGCTCTTGGTCGATTGATTTAAGCTCAATGTAATTCAACATTTTCCTGTTCAGGACTGACTCAGGGTCATTCGAGAACACCACTGGCGAAGAAGATTCGCCGTTGATGGCTGCTGTCATATCCTTGAGCCCTTGCATCTGCATGCGAAACTCAGGATCATCCAAAGCATCCGCGAATTTGCGTTTTACAGCAAGCGGATCAGCTGCAGGCTCAAAGGTTCGACCTTTCGGCATGTATTTGCGAACACTTTCCATGCTGGGGTAGTAGGTTCCTGCGCAATCCATGAATCCTGATTTGGCGTTGGCGGACATTTGTTTTGACATCACCGAGACATGCTGCACTCCATCAGCGCGTTCACGATCCGATTGGCGGATGCCTTGTCGGACATCGAATGCGGCTTTTTGTGCTGGTGTCATTTCTGAGTACAGCAAAAACTCAGGCAGAGATATTCCGTTCATATTTCATTTTCCTTGTGTTGAAGCCCAAGGAAAACGAACGACCGCCCCGAGGCGAGTGTTCGCCTTGGGCAGTTGGTTTTGATTTGACCAGCTGGTGGTCGATTGAATGGCGGGCACGAGTCCCGCAAATCAGCAATGATGCCGAAGTGCATCGATTTTAGGTCAGGTTTTACCATGCATACCATGACACTGAGGGCTTTTTAGTTTTGAACTAACGGTAGATCAAGCAGGACGATGTCCATCTGAATTTTGCTCAACGGTTTTTGTATCCCGCGCTGCCATCCAGGGTCCGTCGAATGGGCTCGATTTCCAAGAAGAAAGAGTGGTTTCCTCCTGTAAAGTACGGGAAGCTGAGAACCCCGTGGTCCGCGCCCTCAGCGACTGTCACTAGATTATGAGTTTCCCATCCGCCACCTGGTTCCAGTTCGCACCATTTGCCGATTACCGAGGAGGCTTGCTCGCCTGTCATCCCCCGCCGCTTGGTTCCCTCTTCAGGCTGATCCTCGGCTTCTACTGTATCGGGACCAAGCTCCGAGTCTGCAAGACTGAGAACGCCATACGGGATGACGTATCCGTCCTCAGAGTCGATTACTGGTGTGGCAGCGTAGATCAAGACTGAATCAACACGCCCAAGAACGAGGACCTGCTTTGCATTCAAGTTGTCTCTTACTAGCCCCACAGGAGGGTTCGCATGTGCCGGGCCCCAGCCTTCAGGCTCCATTTTCTGAAGATAGGTCTCGCGTATGCTGGCGTGAAATTGCTGGATAAACAGGGCGATTTCCAGCATGCGCTCGTTTAGGCGATTTACTGCGCGCATGGCCCATTGATCTGCGTGGCGCTGCACGAACTCTGTCAACTCATTCGGCCCCCAGGCAGCATCTACACCCTCAAGGTGAAAGCTTTCGGAGATATTCCAGAGTTCACTTCCGTCTCGACATACCCAGTCTCCTTCAGGCAACGTCTCGCTGTTGAAGAAGGTTGAAGTCTCTGTTGATACGACGAGGACAATAGGCTTCGTTGGGGTTATATTTTCTGCACAGAAAGTTCCGGCCCAATTGCCTTCGATGAAGTTGCTTGTTTGCGCCGCTGTGAGGAACCACGGCCCAGAGGTGCTGCTAGTGGACCACGAAGCCGTCACACCACCGTAGCCAGCGCACTTCACAAGCAAATCGTCTCGAATTCGTCGGCTCCAGTAGGCATCAAGTTGTTGAGTTGACGTGCAGGCAGGAACTTGTCCGCCCATTTTTTCTGGCTTGGAAAGTGATGCCGACGCAGCAGCAAATGACTCATACCCAGCCATTGAGGCCATAACCTCTAGACATTGCTGGCTTGAAAGTTTTACCTTGAATCGCTTGATATTCTCGGCCAGGGCAAAGGCGGCCTTCTTCATGGACGCCAAATCTCGATGTTCCATAACTACTCCCATGTGCAAGCGCGTGGTCGGTCGAGCCGATTGGATACCTGGTATTGCCTGTCACGCGCCCATCAACTGAGTAAATGGAATGTGAATTGCGGAGAGCATGTGCCCGGCTTTTCCCCGTCTGCTTTCGCAGCGCCTGCTACAGGCCCAGGTGCGAGAGGTCGCCATCCCATGTGCTATGAACACATCAGTAAATTATCCATTAAAACGCGCAAAACCCTGCCGTTCAGGACAGGAAAAAAAAGGCCACCAATCCCGTTGAGGGAAAGGTGGCCTTGATGTTTTTATCACTTATGCGGCGCTTTTACGCGGCCTGTTCAAACAATCCGACATTCGTCGCATCAAGCAACAGTGTTTTGGACGGTGTCACTTCAATCATGGCGTCGATATCGATCCCATGACGCTCTTGCACCCGTGCAGCTGCTGCATCAATTGCCTCCTGCGCCCGTTGCGCCTCTTTGGAGTCAGCGCCGCTGTAGAACAGCGTTGCAAAGTGGTTGCGGTAATGGCTTCTGATACCAGTCGCCAATACTTCCTTACGCAGTTCGGCATCGAACTTTTCCGCTTTGTCGTACTGAGTCCAGAATCCCGGTCCTGCCTGATTCACATCAGGTGGTAGCCATGCACGCTCTTTGCCAACAAGACGGTTCAATCGATCCATCAGTTCCTTGCTTCGCGGGTAGAAGTGGACTGTTCCAATGCCCGGAAACAGTCGTACGTCAAAATAGCTGCTGCTCACCCGTTTGCCAGATCTGGCCAGATCGGTGAAGTGCGTATCGAACACACTCACCAAACTGACCTCCGGTTCTGAACGGCCATCAATCATGCTGAAGACCTTGTCAAAGTCAGCAAGCATGCGCTCGGAATTCCAGTCAAGACTTCCTCGAAATGAAGATACTTTGAATCCTGGCAGGATAAAGCGCGTGGTTTTCAACCGCATGCCACAGGTCCTGTGGCGCCCGTTTGATTTCCAGCCCCTATAAAAAAAAGTGTTTTCATCGTGATAGCGGCTGATTGTGTCGAACACATCAAGC
>AMFJ01001491.1_pt1 | contig 14217 bp, 15 predicted proteins | sample 427208 | NCBI WGS metagenome assembly AMFJ01 (sample SAMN02954298, study PRJNA114691) | groundwater metagenome | biome: aquatic; feature: subsurface aquifer; material: sediment; isolation source: subsurface aquifer sediment | place: USA: Rifle, CO | collected 2008-08
GGTATCTTGATTAAGACTGCGGCGTACGGTTTATTACGTTTCGTGATTCCGTTCTTCCCGGCAGCGTCTGCACAGTTTGCAGACTTCGCAATCATTCTTGGTTTAATCGGTATTTTCTACGGTGCTTGGTGTGCTTTCCAGCAAACCGACATGAAACGCCTGTTGGCTTATACCTCTATTTCACACATGGGCTTCGTTTTACTTGCGATCTACGCAGGTAACATCCTGACCTTCCAAGGTCTGATGATCATGATGTTGGCACATGGTATTTCATCTGCTGCACTGTTCATTATGTGTGGTCAGGTATATGAGCGTGTGCATACGCGTGATATGCGTTTGATGGGTGGTATGCGTGGTCAATTCCCGTATCTTGCATTCTTCCTGATGTTCTTCGTTGCGGCGTTGGTTGGTATTCCAGGTCTAGGTAACTTCATTGGTGAGTTCCTGATCCTGATGGGTGCTTATGCGAAATTCCCGGCGTTTACCATTCTTGCGGCAATCAGCTTGGTATTTGCGGGTCTGTACGGTCTGATCCTGATTCACAAAGCCTTGTTTGGTGTACCAAATGAAGCGCAACAGCAGCATTATACAAATCCGTTAAAAGATCTAAATGCACGTGAAATCGCATTATTGTTGATCTGTGCGTTTGGTCTACTTTGGCTTGGTCTATATCCACAAAGCTTCCTTGACGTTTCTAACTCAAGCATGGCGTGGTTAGCGAATAGCTACATTCCAGTTCAAGAAGTGGTTGAAGTTGCTGATCAAGTAACGACTCAACTTGAAAATGTGGAGATCCAATAAGCCATGAACTTCACAATGTCTTTTTCTGAGCTTATGCCTCTAGCACCTGTGATGATCGTGTCGTTAACTGCGATCGTCGTGATGTTGCTGACCGCAATCAAGCGTAACCATAACCTGGTGGCTACTACCACGGTGATTGGTTTAAACCTTGCTGCGTTCTATATCATTTTCGTTTTATTGGCGGGCGTATTTGCACCTGCCAACGTGATGAATCTGTTCATCGTAGATCCATTTACGATGCTGTACCAGTTTGTGATCCTGGTTGCTGCACTTGCATGTGCAACGCTATCTCACGCGTATATCGAAACCTATAAAGATAACCGTGAAGAGCTGTATATCCTGATGCTGACATCCGTTGCGGGTGCCATGCTAATGGTAGCTAGCTCACACTATGCATCATTCTTTATTAGCCTTGAGTTAATGTCGATTCCTGTATATGGCTTGTTGGCATATACACATCAACGTTCTCAATCGCTTGAAGCGGGTGTGAAATATCTGGTGCTTTCAGCAACTGCGTCTGCAATGCTGCTCATGGGTATGGCATATATTTATGCATATACAGGTACTTTAAGTTTCGTTGCTGAACCAGGCAAACTGTTTACCGTATTCAGTCAACCGGCTGTCGTGATTGGTCTGGCTTTAATTGTATTTGCTGTGGCATTTAAATTATCGCTTGCACCATTCCACAAATGGACACCAGACGTATACGCTGGTGCACCAGCGCCAATCGCGACTTTCCTTGCGACAGTTGCAAAAGTGGCGATGATTGGTCTTTTTGTTCGTTATGCATTGTCTTCAGGTTTAATTTTGGCAGACAGCTTCGTCACCATCATTTCGATTATTGCGGTTCTGTCTATCCTTGCAGGTAACTTGCTGGCGGTTCGCCAAGTGAACTTGAAACGTATCTTGGCATACTCTTCAATTGCACACTTTGGTTATTTGCTGGTTGCCATCGTCAGTTCACGTAATACGGATTTCTTACAAGTTCAAGGTTTCGCGACTTTTGAAAGTGTAAACGTCTACGTGATTACTTATGTATTAACCACGATCGGTGCGTTCGGTGTTGTTACGCTGATGTCTAGTCCGTATAACAATACGGATGAGGCGGGTAGTCTGGCTGAATACCGTGGCCTGTTCTGGCGCCGTCCAGTATTGACTGCTGTATTGACAGTGATGATGCTGTCTCTTGCAGGTATTCCTTTAACTGCCGGCTTTATCGGTAAGTTCCTGGTGATTAAAACTGCGGTTGCAGGCGAAGCCTGGTTCCTGACTGCTATGGTCATCCTGGGTTCTGGTATCGGTCTGTACTACTACCTGCGTGTGATGGTTGTGCTTTACATGACACCACCTGAAACACCACGTCTAGATGCGGTGAATCATTGGGGTCAAAAAGTGGGAGGTATCATGGTACTTCTTGCTGCGCTTGCGGTACTTGTGATCGGTGTCTACCCAGATCCGGTGATTGCAGTATCTAAATATGCATTCTTTGCCATGTCACCTGAATTGCAACAGTTCATTTTCACTTTGGTTCAAAGTGGTTTTAACTAATATCTGCAAAGATTGACGTTATTACAAAAAAGCCTCCATGATTGGGGGCTTTTTTATTTATACAAATCAATAAAAGCCTTTATAATAGCGGAAATTTATCTTTAACCTTTTAGGTGTTCTCCCGTGGCAATCCATGAAATCCGTCATCCACTCATTCGACATAAGCTTGGTTTACTCCGTCGTGCAGATATCAGTACCAAGAATTTCCGTGAGTTAGCTCAAGAAGTGACCATGCTTCTGACTTATGAAGCAACTAAAGACCTGCCAATGGTTGAACATGATATTGATGGCTGGAATGGTGCTGTTACAGTTGACCGTATTGCGGGCAAAAAAATCACGGTTGTGCCAATTCTACGTGCCGGTATTGGAATGCTTGACGGTTTCCTGAACCTGATTCCAAGTGCAAAAGTATCGGTACTTGGTTTAGAGCGTGATGAAGAAACTCTGGAAGCACGTACCTATTATAAAAAACTGGTTCCAGATGTACAAAACCGTATCGCGATGATCATTGATCCAATGTTGGCGACAGGTTCTTCTTTAGTGGCTGCAATTGATGTACTGAAAGCCAGCGGCTGTAAAGACATTCGTGTGATGGTTCTGGTTGCTGCACCAGAAGGCATTAAGCGCGTAGAAGCTACGCATCCGGATGTGGTGATTTTTACTGCTTCTATCGATAATGGCTTAAATGAAAATGGTTATATCGTTCCAGGTCTTGGCGATGCTGGCGATAAAATCTTTGGTTCAGTTCAAAAAGACTAATTTTTGAATATGATGAAAAAAGAGGCTACTACAGCCTCTTTTTTATATAATGTAGACAGGGCATTTTCAGGATAGGACAATAGCATGAAAGATGAATTGTATCAGGGCAAAATCAAACAGTATGACCCTGCCAAAGGTTTCGGTTTCATTGGCTGCGCTGAGGGAGATGTCTTCTTCCATATTTCAGACTTCCCTGCGGCAGAAGGCGAGCCAAAACGCAATGAACGCGTGAAATTTAATGTTGTTGAAAATGGCGATAAGTACAAAGCGATCAAGATTGAACGTGTCGAAGACAACTCAAAAAAAGCTAAAAAAACCAAAGTGGCGACACACAATAAATCAATTACATCGGCATTGTTAAACAACTTCCGCGGTTAATAGATAATCTTCATACTTAAATCGTGTTGAGTCACATTTAAAAAGAGGCTTTCGAGCCTCTTTTTTTATAGTGCCACCGCTTACATATTCAAAGAGACAGACAGCACATAAAAAATCCACCAAACAGCAACAATGCTGAACATTTCCTTTGGCTTAGAATACAAATTAAATGAATTCTATAGAGATAAATGTCATGTTTACGGATGGGAAAATTAAAACTTACGATTCCGAACGTGGTATGGGTACTTTGGAGTTGATAGGGGAAGCTCAAGATTTAAGTTTCAAGTTACAGGATTTACCTTCGCCTGAAATTGAGCCACAAATTGGAGAGCGGCTTAAATTTAGAATCATTCCCCAACAAGAAAGCATGACCTTAGACAACATGGTACGTCTAGATATTAAAGCGCAGGATGAATTTGTGCCAGAAGTCGTCGCCTTGCAATCCTTGGCACCCACAGTCGCTGTTCCTGTACGTAATTCACTTTTCTTTAGTCCGACCCTATGGCTGGCATTGGCATCAGCTGTTGGTTTTATGATTTTTGGCGAAGTATAAATAAAAACAGAAATTTTAATTTTTTACTTTTAACTAGGGATCTATTCTTCCGCCATAAGATGCACTTCTAGTTTTTATGTTTCTGCTTTAGAGAATTTTACAAAAGATTTTCAGTCTCTTTTTGATTACAATCATAAAAAATATTAAAGATAAGAGCGAATTATGTTTCAAGAGGGGAAAATCAAAACCTATAACGAAGATCGTGGTTTTGGTTTTATTCAGATCGAAGGGCAATCCAAAGATTTATTTTTCCATGTCAAAGACTTTCCCAATAAAAATATTCCGCCAAAAATGAGGGAAAAATTAAAGTTTTTGATTGTGGAAGATAATGGAAAGTTTAAGGCAAACCATATTATTCGCTTGGATATTAAGCAAGAAGTTCCTGTTACACAAAACAATGATCTACATGGAGATACTGAAACCAGAGCTTCTCTACGTTATGAAAAGAAAAAATCATCAACTACATCAAAAATAATCACAATATCAGGACTGGTGATTATGGTGATTCTTGCTGTTCTTGTTTATAACAAATACCAAAGCTACCAAGTTCAAAAACAGCAAAAGCTGGAAGGACTGATGGTAGAGCAGCAACGAATTGTCGCTGAACAGCGAGCAGCGCAAGGTGATCTACCTATGCAAGGATTATCTGAGCAGGGTAGGAAGAACCTGGAAAATCGCGGCACTGAGTTAATAAGCCAAAGTAACCTCGTTAATCCGAAAACTTCAGAAACGGCTTCACCATCTGTCTCTCAATTTAAATGCGATGGTCGGGAACACTGTAGTCAGATGGGTTCTTATGAGGAAGCATTATTTTTTATTCGTAACTGTCCAAATACCAAAATGGATGGTGACGGAGATGGGATACCATGTGAAAGTCAGTTTTGATAAATCATAAAAAAAGCACCTTATGGTGCTTTTAATATTTTAGCTTTCACAAAAATTCATAAAGGCTCTCAGACCTGGACCCTGATATTTCTGGCGATGTACCAGCATGAATAGAGGACGAGTCAGCGACCAGAATGGTGTATCCAGAATCACCAATTGACCTTTTTCACGTAAAGGCTCAATCGCAAGTTTGGAAATACAGGACATACCGATTCCACCTGCTACGATTTTTAAAATCGCCTCATTATGACCGAGTGTTAGACGGATATTGGCATCCGGCACATCTTTTAAGATGGCATTATCAAACACTTCACGGGTACCTGAACCTTCTTCACGCAAAATCCATTCAACAGATTTGAAATCTTCAGCGGTTAGTTCACGGTTCAATTGCGCAAGAGGATGATCCGGTGCACAGCATACGGCCAGCTCATCATCACGCCAATGGATACATTGGAGCTGTGGCAGATGACAGGAACCTTCAATTAAGGCAAGATCCAGCTGGAACTGATTCACCGCTTCAATCATTTGACGGGTATTACCGACTTGAAGCTGTAAATGTGCTTGTGGCTTGATTTTCAAGAAATCGGCCATCAGGTCAGGAATCAGGTAATCTGAAATCGTCAGGGTTGCACCTAAACGTAAATCTATACTTTGAAGCTCACCTTTAGCGACTTGTTCAAAAGATTCACAACGACCTAAAATTTCCAGGGCTTGAGGGAGAAGAAAGCGCCCTAGGTCATTTAGCTGTAAACGTTTGCCTAGACGGTCAAATAGTGGAGCACCCAGACCATCTTCCAGATCTGCTAAAGCCATACTAGCCGCACTTTGTGTAAGCTTGACGGCATCGCTAGCCTTCGTTACGGTACCCTCTTGTGCCACTGCTACAAAAACAGCCAATTGGCGTAAAGTCATGCGCATGAGTAGAGCCTTAACATTTAAAAAATATTAATAAATTATGTTGCCATGCTACCATGAGCACAGTCTTTCATGCCACGTTGAAATCATGTCAATTGAAAAATTTACCCGAGAAAAAGTTTTATCTGTACACCGTTGGACCAATACATTATTTAGTTTTACGATGACACGCCCGGCACATTTCAAATTTACTGCAGGGCAGTTTGCGCGTATTGGTTTACAAGTGGGGGATGAACTAGTGGTTCGTGCCTATTCGGTAGTGTCATCTCCTTTTGATGAAACTCTGGAGTTTTTCTCGATTGTCGTTCCAGAAGGTAAATTTACTTCCAATTTACAGCACCTCAAAGTCGGGGATGTGCTGCATCTGGAAAAAATTCCTTATGGTTATCTGACTCTGGCACGTTATCAATTGCCTTTGCCTAAAGACTTGTGGTTACTGGGTACCGGCACGGGGCTGGCACCGTTTATTTGTATGTTGCAAGACTTTGAAACTTGGAGCAAATACGAAAAAATCAATCTGGTTTATAGTGTGCGCACCCGGGCAGAACTCGCTTATGTAGACCGGATTCAGGAAATCGCCGAGACCTTTGGTGAAGGACATACCGGTTTTAAGTTTATCCCGATTATTACCCGTGAGCCTGATGCACCTTTGCACGACCGTTTACCGATTTTGATTGCCAATGGTGAGCTGGAAAAGGCAGCAGGTATCGCGTTTAATCCGGAAACGACGCATGTCATGCTTTGTGGTAACCCGGATATGGTCGATGATACCAAAGAAGCCTTAAAAGCTCGTGGCCTGACCATGAACCGTCGTGGTGAAGGAAATATTGCGGTCGAGAATTACTGGTAAGGTTGAAGGATTTATGAGCAAAACCCCCTGCTTGAAGGCAATGCGGTTCCTTTAACAGGAGCGGCATTGTGATCTAAGGGATAACGGTTTTTTAACATTTTGACTCTCCGAAGCCTTGTAGGCCTCTCTAAAACAAACTACCTATCCCCTGTCTAAGTTCCGACAGCCCAGCCGGATAATGCTCTTGTCCCCAGTGCTGATCGGTCTGGTGAAATAGCCACTCCACAGAATCTGCACCAAGATGTTTACGTGTATTGGTTAGACTAATGCGCGTCAGCAAGTCATAAGAGGCTAACCACTGAGTGCAAATATTGAGTCTTCTTGCTGCTTCATGGATGAGGACATCACGGAAAATCGCCATTCCAAGAACCAGCCAAAGTACCTGATCCGCAGGCAAGCACCGCCTGCGAATAGTCGCGGGACTGCTCAACCTGAGTGTGGACTTGACCCACTCAACGGGGATATTGTGAATAAGAGTACTCAGATTCGAGAGCTTAAACAGATTGTTAAGATCTAAAATATCCTGCTGAAATACCATAAAAAAATCCGATGCCAAACCTGACATCGGATTCTCTAATGAATTCCAAAATGATTCAAATGCTTAAGTAAACAGCATTGCCCATTGCGGAGGTTTTTTCGATTCAAGCTTAATGCACAAACATATCCATTGATTCACGGATTTCCTGAATGGCGGTTTCGACATCGGGACTGAGCCAGGTCGGTTCAAAAAATCCGGCATAGTGCTCAATACGGTCTGCAGGCACCACCAGGCGCACTGGACAGTCTTCTTCCAGTAAACGCCATGGAATAATCGGCACTTCATTATCCAGCCATGCTGTCACATCTCGAATATCGATAATCATCGCATTCACACAGTCCGGAAAAGGCATCACGGAAAATTCTTCGGTACGACGACGGAAATATTCCAGATCCTGCCAGCGAAGCAGGAAGCTTGGCTTACTAAATTCAATAATTCCAATCAGATGCTGATCGCGGCTGTAGTGCAGCATGCATTGATGTGTGACGTCAGTATCAAGATCAAGCGATACACTTTGTTGACGATACGCCATATAACTCGGGTGTATAAATGAGAAGGTGGATAATTATAACGCATTTCAGCGCTGAAAGGCAGCGTCTCAACCGTCTTCACTAAAGCCTGCGGAACTGGTATGGCTTATGCATATCTTCAGGGAACAATGATAAAAACAACGAGGTTGCTATGTCAGAGTCAAAAAGTGTGATTGATACCAGTGTGACTGAAACAGAAGTACAGGAAGATTATTTTGCCTTGCGCCAGCTCAAGAAAGGCGCCGTAGGTTGGCTGCTTCTCGTCGGTCTGGGAGTAGCTTACGTAATTTCCGGTGACTTCGCTGGCTGGAATTTTGGTCTGGAACAGGCGGGTTGGGGAGGCATGTTTATTGCGACCATTGTAGTGGCATTTATGTATCTGTGTATGTGTCTGGCCATGTCCGAAATGTCGACCATGCTGCCGACTGCAGGTGGGGGTTACAGTTTTGCTCGTACTGCTTTTGGTCCCTTTGGCGGCTATCTGACCGGGAGTGCCATCCTGATTGAATATGCCATTGCTCCGGCAGCAATTGCCTGTTTCATTGGTGCCTATTGCGAAGCCTTGTTTGGTATTGGCGGCTGGATCATTTATCTGGTGAGCTATCTGGTTTTTATGGGCTTGCATCTGAAAGGTGCTGGTGAAGCACTCAAGATCATGTTCGTGATTACCGCAATTGCTGCGGTCGCCTTAATGGTGTTCATCTTTGGCATGTTGCCTCATTTTAATAGTGCAAACCTGTTTGATATTGCGGTCAGTACAGAAGCTGCGGGTGCAAGCAGTTTCCTGCCATTGGGCTATCTGGGTATCTGGGCAGCAGTGCCTTATGCGATCTGGTTTTTTTTTGGCAGTTGAAGGTGTCCCGCTAGCAGCCGAGGAGGCCAAAGAGCCAGCCAAATCCTTGCCGCGTAGCCTGATTGGTTCCATGCTGATCTTGGCATTCTTTGCGCTAAGTATCTTGTTACTCGGTCCTGGCGCAGCAGGTGCAGATACGCTTAAAGATTCTGGTGCACCGCTGGTGGATGCCTGGGTGGAAGTCTATGGTGCCAATACTTGGATGGCGAGTTTTGTGAATTTTGTCGGGTTGGCAGGTTTGATTGCCAGTTTCTTCTCGATTATCTATGCCTATTCCCGTCAAATTTTCGCGCTTTCACGTGCCGGTTATTTACCGAAAAAATTATCTTTGACCAACAGCAATCATGCACCTTATTTGGTCATCATTATTCCGGGGATTATTGGCTTCCTGTTATCCCTTTCGGGTGAAGGTGATTTGCTGATTCTGATGGCGGTCTTTGGTGCTACCATTTCCTATGTTTTGATGATGATGTCATACATCAAACTTAAGTTATCCAGACCAAATCTGGCGCGTCCGTATAAAGCACCGGGTGGTATTGTCACGGCATCGATTGCTTTAGTACTTGCAGCCATTGCAGTGGTCGCAGGCTTCCTGGTCGATCCAAAAGTCTGGTTAATGGCAGCCGCTATTTACGTGGCACTGTTCTCTATTTCCTACTGTATAGCCGTCATCATCTGGTGGCCGGTACACCGGAAGAAGAATTTGTCCGTATCGAGGCAGCAGAAAAGGAATTGAAATAAACCATCTTGCAGGGAGAATACGCTTATGCTGTATCAGATCAATGTGGCCAGTCAGCATTATGTCTTTGAGGATTTAAAAACCTTATTGGCCAAGGCTACGCCTGAACGTTCTGGTGATCAGCTGGCAGGGATTGCGGCCGTGGATGCAACCGAGCGTGTCGCTGCACAAATGTGTCTGGCAGAGGTACCGTTACAGCAGTTTTTGCAAGAAGCAGTGGTTCCTTATGAAGATGATGAAATCACCCGCCTGATTCTGGATGAACATGATGCTGATGCCTTTTATCCGATCTCGCATTTTACTGTCGGAGATTTCCGTAACTGGCTGCTGAGTGCAGATGCCACCACAGAAAAACTTGCTGCTTTAAAAATGGGCCTGATTCCGGAAATGGTGGCGGCAGTGAGCAAAATTATGCGCAATCAGGATCTGATTCTGGTGGCAAAAAAATGTCGTGTAATCACACGTTTTAGAAATACCATTGGTCTGGAAGGTCATCTGTCGACACGTTTGCAGCCGAACCATCCGACTGATGATTTGATGGGAATTTCTGCATCTATTCTGGATGGGCTGATGTACGGTAATGGAGATGCGGTCATCGGGATTAATCCGGCCACAGATAATCTGCAGAATTTGACTGAGCTGCTCAAACTGCTCGATCACGTTATTCAGGAATATGAGATTCCGACTCAATCTTGTGTTTTGACCCATATTACTTCTGGCATTCAGCTGGCAAATAAAAATGTTCCGATTGATCTGATGTTCCAGTCCATTGTGGGAACCGAAAAAGCCAATAGCGGTTTCGGGATCAATCTGGCGCTGTTGCAGGAAGGTTATGAGGCCGCTTTAAGCCTGCAACGCGGCACCGTGGGCCAAAATGTCATGTATTTTGAAACCGGACAGGGCAGTGCCTTGTCTAGCAATGGCCATCATGGCGTGGATCAACAGACCGTGGAAGCACGTGCCTACGCCGTGGCGCGTAAGTTTAATCCCTTGCTGGTCAATACCGTGGTCGGCTTTATCGGACCGGAATATCTGTATAACGGCAAGCAGATTATCCGGGCCGGGCTGGAAGATCATTTCTGTGGCAAGCTGCTCGGTGTACCAATGGGCTGTGATATTTGCTACACCAATCATGCCGATGCCGATCAAGATGATATGGATGTACTGCTGACCTTGCTTGCCAATGCCGGACTGAATTTTATTATGGGTATTCCCGGTTCAGATGACGTGATGTTGAACTATCAGACGACCTCCTTTCATGATGCGCTCTACATCCGGCAATTACTGGGATTAAAACCGGCACCCGAATTTGACTACTGGCTGGAGCATCAGGGAATTTTGGCGCAACAGTCTAATCAGTTGCACTGGCCGACCGAATTGCCGAAGCAATTTTCACGTCTGATCTTGTCTTGAAGAAGTGCTATGAAACTAATTGCTGATGTGAAATTTGAGTCTCAATTGCAGGATAATCCCTGGCAGAAGTTAAAAGCCTTTACTGATGCACGGATTGCCTTAGGTCGAACTGGGGGCAGCTTGCCGACTCGACCAAGTCTGGAATTTCAACTGGCGCATGCCCAGGCCAAAGATGCGGTACTGAAGCTACTTGATATCAAAGCCTTAAAATCAGATTTGAGTAAAACCGGACTGCCCATTCTGGAAATTGAAAGCCAAGCTGTGGAAAAGGATCTTTATCTGAAGCGTCCTGATCTGGGGCATGTTCTTTCAGAGCAGTCCAAAACCAGGTTGCAGCAATACCGAGCCGAACATCAGCAACATTGGGATGTAGCCATTGTGCTGGGAGATGGACTATCAGCACGTGCCATTGAGGAAAATAGCCTGCATTTTATTCCGGCCTTGCTAGAGGCATGCAAAGAACAAGGCCGGCAGATTGCCCCCTTAGTGATTGCCCGTGGCAGTCGTGTGGCACTGGGTGATGAATTGGCAGAAATTTTACAGGCGAAAATGCTGGTCATGCTAATTGGCGAACGGCCAGGTTTGAGCTCACCGGACAGTATGGGAATTTATTACACTTATAATGCTTTTAAAGGGTGTCATGATGCCTTGCGCAACTGTATTTCCAATGTCCGTTCTGCGGGCTTGGCCTATCCACTGGCTATCCAGCGACTGGTCGCATTGATGCGTAAATCCTGTGAGTTACAGCTTTCAGGGGTGCAGTTGAAAGATGAACACGAAACCCCAGTCGATATGCAACATAGCCCAGCCAAACGGCTATTTTAAAGTAGCATCTAGCAGAGAATTCTGATGGATTAGTGACTTACATCCCGTCACCATCTCACCATGTTTTGTCACAGAAGCCCTATTCACAGCTTGTTATTCTAAAAATCTACTTATGAATAACAAAGAGTGAGGATGGTTATGGTCGATGATTTCAATAAAAAACCACCTTTAAATCATCAGGCAGACGTGACGCAGAAAAAGCGTATCCCTGTTTATATCTTGATTTTGGTCGGTATTTTTTTACTCGCACTACTGTTCTATATGTTTGCTGACATGAATCCAGATGCGAATGATGCTCCTGCAGGACATCCAAATCCCAATGTACAGCCTGCTACCCCAAATAATTCAACTCCAGTCGGTGAGCCTACACAAGGCACCGCCACCATGAATGATGGAACGGAAGCTACAGCAACCGTGGGTGATGGCACAGAAGCAACAGCAACTGCGACTGATGGACAGGCGACTCAATAACTGAAAATACCTGAAAAGCTCTAGTGAACCACTGGGGCTTTTTTGCAATGGATGGTGATGTTTTAAGGTAGTGCCATCTACCTGGCTTGAGCCTGAAAACATCAAATCTAATATGAATCCGGAAAAAGAAGGGGCTGATTGTTTCAGGGAGATGCCCCCGATTTCAGATAAATAGCTTAATAACAAAGAGGGTAGAACAACATGAATGATTATATGAGAAGCCCGCGTGGTGGCTTCGATGCCATGTACTATTGGGATCAGTTCCATCCCATTCTTAGTGCAATTGCCATATTAGTAATTGGCTGGATCATTGCGTTACTGGTCTCGGCAGGCGTTAAAAAGCTCTTGCAAAAACTGGGCACCAATACACATTTAAATACGGCGACAGGTCATCACTCCAATGTGGAGAGCATTATCGCCCGCGTCGTGTTCTGGATTATTCTGATTATTGCCGTGATTGGTGCGCTGAACGTGCTCAATCTTACCAGTGTCAGCGGTCCATTCAGTAATATGATCCAGCAGTTCCTGTTATTTATCCCGCAGTTACTAGGTGCAATTGCAGTCGGATTCATAGGTTGGATTGTGGCCAATCTGGTGAAGATAGGGCTACAAAAACTGCTAGACCGAACGCAACTCGATGAAAAACTCAGTGCTGAAGTCGGTGTCAGTCCGATTAGTAAAAACATCAGTGAAATTGCTTACTGGTTAATTTTATTACTGTTCTTGCCAATCGTGCTGTCTATTCTGGGTCTCAACGGTCTGCTGTTACCAGTTCAGAATATGCTGACCGATGTTGTTAGTTACTTACCAAACATCTTCATTGCTGCAGTCATCATTTTTGTCGGTTATATCCTGGCGAAAATTGTGCGCGGTATTGTTGAAGGACTATTAAACAGTCTGAACGTACAGCAACATGCTGAAAAAGTAGGCATCTTCAAAAACTCGAATGTTTCTCAGGTGATTGGTTCATTTATCTTCGCCGTGGTGATCATTACGGCACTGATCATTGCATTTGAAGCATTGGGTATCGAGGCCATTTCTCAGCCTGCTACAGCCATGCTATATGAAATCATGAATGCCATTCCGAATATTATCGCTGCTGCGTTGATTCTGATTCTGGCGTATGTGGTCTCTAAACTGGTAGCACGTCTGGTAGTTGAAGTAGTTGCCGGTACAGGTGTTGATGAAATTCCTGCCAAACTGGATATCCAGCGTTTTTTAGGCACGACTAAACTTTCCAGTGTAGTCGGTTTCCTGATCGTTTTATTCACCATGCTATTTGCGGTATCTGAAGCAGCGAACCGTCTGGGCTTTGAACAGATCAGTGGTCTTATTGCAATGTTCATCTACTTCGGTGCCAATATCCTGCTCGGTGCGGTGATTCTGGTAATCGGTTTCTGGCTAGCAAATATTGTTGCGAATATCGTACAACGTGGTGAATATAACAGCTCACGCTGGTTAGCCAATCTGGTTCGTGTTCTGATCATGGGACTCGTTGTGGCAATGGGTCTGCGTGCCATGGGTATTGCCGATTCAATTGTTAACTTGGCATTTGGTCTAACTTTGGGTGCTGTAGCAGTGGCATTTGCCTTGGCATTTGGTTTGGGTGGTCGTCAACCTGCGGAGCGTGTACTCACAGATTTGATTGATAAAGCCAAACGAGAAGCTAAAGAACCCAATCCAGTCAAAGAAAAAGCTGAGAACAGCATATTTTCTGGATTAGGTAGCAAGACCACAGGTACAAGTGCAGCCGACATGTCAGGTACTACAGGTGCGGCGATGGGTATGAGTTCTACAGATAGCTCAATGAGCCAGTCCTCTGGTGGTTCGCAAACTGCTACGGGTACTAGCGATTCCTCAATCACAACTCCAGGAGCAGGCATCGTGCCAAATCAGGATTCAGACAAGAGTACGCCTATGAGTACGGATTTATCCCATACTACCCCGGCAATCCTTACCACTGCACCACAGGATGATGAGTCATTAGGTATTGATCCTGTCAATCCGGATGCGGATCAGGCCGTACCAGATTCAGTAAAAGTCGATCCGACTCATCCACCAGCCAATAATCCATTTGGTTCAACCGGAGAAAAAGAGCCAGATGTCGATATTGACCGTTCAACTCAGAAAAAAGATGACCTGAAATAACCTTTTATTTT
>AMFJ01035600.1_pt1 | contig 14205 bp, 9 predicted proteins | sample 427208 | NCBI WGS metagenome assembly AMFJ01 (sample SAMN02954298, study PRJNA114691) | groundwater metagenome | biome: aquatic; feature: subsurface aquifer; material: sediment; isolation source: subsurface aquifer sediment | place: USA: Rifle, CO | collected 2008-08
TTGATATCGGACAAACAAATAATAAGGACTATTTTCATAAAATCATTGCCAAAGGAAATCCTTATTCAAAAATCGTCCATAAGGGACAGAAAACCCTTGAAGATAAAATTATTGTCATGGATGTCGCTGAAACTTATGTACCTATTATGATTGAAGGTGAATTTCACGGAGCCTTTGAAATATACTATAATATTACCAATCAAAGAACCTCCATCGCTAAAATAATTAAATTTTCATTTATTCTGATTCTTACCTTAAGTATTTTTCTCATGTTTGTAATAATGCTTATTGCTTTTAAAGCTTTGAAGATTGAGGAAGATTTTATTAAAACTTCCTCAACTGATTTCAAAAGCCCCAACGACAATCTCATTCCGGCATTACTTCTATCCCCGCATAAATTGATCTTATATTTGTTTATAAGTATTTTCATTTCCGAAAGTTTAATCATGTTATTTCTTAATAAAGTCCTCATTGAAGATACTTTAAAAATATTTATTGACTCTATTCTGCTCGTTATTATTGTTTCTCCGGTGTTATATTTAATAGTATTTAAACCACTGCTCACCCATATTGCAGAAAGAAAACTATTTCAGGATAAAATATTGAAATCTCAAAAAGACCTTGAAAATATCCTGGAATCACTGCCTCTTGGAGTTTTGATTATCGGACACGATAAAAAAATAATTAATATTAACAAGGCCGCTTTGAATCTTCTTCAATACAATGAAAGTGAAGATATTAAAGGAAAGTCTTGCATTGACTTAATATGCCATTCCGAGAATATCTGCCCTCTAAGCGCACCATTTTCCTCTTTAAATCATGCCGAACAGACAATTTTAACCAAAAACGGTAAAAGAATTCCTATATTAAAAAGCTCAATACCTTTAACTATTCACGATGAAGAGGTTTTACTTGAAGCTTTCATTGATATTACCAATCAAAAAAAAGCGGAAGAAGAACTTTTAAAATCAAAGGAATATGCTGAATCTGCGAACAAAGCCAAAAGCGACTTCCTGGCAAATGTTTCTCATGAACTTCGAACCCCTTTGAATGGCATTATCGGCATGACCTGGCTTCTTCTTGATTCTAATTTAAATGACAGTCAAAAAGAATATGCGAGCGCAGTACAAATGTCAGCAAACAGACTGCTGAAACTTATCAACGGAATTCTGGATTTTGAAAAAATTGAAGCAGGAAAACTTACCCTTGAATCAATTCCTTTTAATTTACATGACATAATTTATGATGTTGCAAATGTAATGTCCGTAGAAATATTCAATAAAGGGCTTGATTTCTTTATAAATTATTCAGAGGAACTTCAACATAATTTCATTGGGGATCCTGACAGACTAAGACAAATTTTAATTAATTTCATAGGTAATTCCACAAAGTTCACAAGCAAAGGCTATATAACCGTTAATGCCACCAAATCAATGACTTTCAGAAACAATATACGGATAAGCGTTTCTGATACCGGAATAGGAATCCCAAACGACAAGTTAAGTCTAATCTTTCAGAAATTCACCCAAGTTGATTCTTCAACAAAGCGGATTTATGGCGGAACCGGCTTGGGATTATCTATCAGTAAGAAACTTATAGAACTGATGAATGGTAAAATTGGACTGGAAAGTACAATTGGTGAAGGCACCACATTCTGGATTGAGATTCCTCTGGAAGAAAGACAGGAATCCACATGTGAAATGCCGGAAGATTTTGATTCAGAAAAACTTAACGTATTATTGATAGACAACTCCCCAATAAGCCGCAATATCATTTGTGACTTATTAAATTATTGGAAAATTAAACTTAACGCTGCCGAAAACGAAATGACCGCTTTAAATATGTTAACGGCCAAAAATCAGTCTGCGTTTAATATTGTTTTATTCAACAGCAATGCTATTGATCAAAATCTCGAGAAGTTTAATCAAATATTAAGTTTCTGTAAAAAACACAACTGTATCTTAATTTTTATAGGAAAACCCAGGGAATACGATGAAAAAGATTATTGGTATTCTTTGGGCTTTTTTGCTTTATTGAAAAAACCTTTAAATAAAATAGAGTTAATTAATACAATCGTAGCCTCATGGATGAACTCTAATTCCGTCATTGCGAAAACTTCAGATAAAATATCCAGATTTTTTGGCGAATCTGATCCCTCAAATATATTATTTACAAGTATAGATTCAACAAAAATAAAATGGTCTGTTTTAATAGCCGAAGACAATAAAATAAATCAAAAAATTATTTCTCATCTTTTAATAAAAATCGGCTGTAAAGTTGATACTGCCGAAAACGGAGACGAAGCTATATCAAAATTCCAGTTAAAACCTTATGATCTTATTATTATGGACTGCCAAATGCCTATTACAGACGGATTGGAAGCTTCAAGAATAATACGCAAAATGCAAGATCCGGCAAAAACGCCTGTTCCCATTATCGCATTAAGTGCATCGGTACTGGAAAAAGACATTAAAAATTGTTTTGAATCCGGCATGAATGATTTCATCGGAAAACCCATACAAATAGATGAATTTTACTCTAAAATAGAGAAGTATTTATCGATTCCGAAAAACAAGTCTTAAGGAGAAATAAAAATACTCCTGTAAAAAGGCCGGCAACTGTAAAACTTGAACAACGCAAAGCGGATTGCTTCTATTGACACAAGGAAATTGCAAGTCTCAGGAAATGATAAATGTGATTCAACTTTGACCGCAGTTGCACCCTGCATTTTCAGATTGACTGTCATCCTGGCTTGACAAGGCAAATATGCCCAGAAGGGAAATTAGTCTTCCTGCATTTCTGGCTGTATGCTCATGCCACTCTGAAGGCATGAATATTCCAAGAAAACTATTCCTTGGTTTAAATATATTTAAAAACGGAAGAATAGCCGTCTTACCTTCATTTTCTTCATCTTTAAACCAAAGACAAAATGGAGTGCCGATAAAAAAATCTCTTGAATTAATTGTTTCATTTGAAGCGGCTTTAACGTAATTATCGTTTTCATTTTCCAAAACATTCTCAGAATAAATAAAACTCATTAATAAGAATAAAGTAAAAATTAGATTTAAAATCTTCATAAGAGATATTATTGAATTATTTATTGGTTTTAAGAAGAATTGCTTCTGACTTTTTTCTGGAAACTTCTGCTTCTTCTTTGTTATCTATACTGTCGTAATAATCCTCGATGTCACTTAAAACCAGCGCAATATTAGCATGATTTTCACCGAATAATTTCTCATATATTCCTTTGGATTTATTTAAATAAGTTATAGCATCAGCTTTTTTCTGTTTTGAACAGACAACGCCAAGTTCATGAAGAATATCTGCCACTTCCAAATCATTTTCTCCAAAACCCTTTTCTCTGATTGCCAATACCCTTTTATAAAAGGATTCTGACTTGGAATATTCTCCACTTTCCTTATAGATTAAAGCCAAACGTTTAAGCGGAATGGAAATATCGCATTTATCCCCGCCAACTTTCTCACAGATGGCAATGCTTTTCAGGAAGTTTTCTTCAGCCTCATTATATTTCTTAAGTTTCTCAAACAATAAACCCAAATCAATTAATACTTCAGCCGTTTTGTAATGGTTTTCAGAATTTTCTTTGATAATAATTTCTTTAGCTTTATTTAAAAGCGCCAAAGCTTCCTCGTATTTCTCCAAACTGATTTTTACTTCCGAATAACTTCTTGCAACATTGGCAACATCGGAGTTCCTTGCACCATAAATTTCTTCCGTTGATTTCAACGTTTTATCGTATATTACTTCAGAATCAGAAAATCTTTTTTGAGCTTTATATAATGACGCCAAATTATAAAGAATCTTATTAAGAAGATTGTCTGTTAAACCAATTGACTTTTCTCTGATGTTCATCGCATCCGTTAAAAGTTCTTCTACTTTCTTAAAATTACCTTCTTTTCGGTATATTACACTTAAGATAACCATTAAAGAAGAGGCATCCAATTTACCGGCAACATCCTCTCTTTGTTTTAAAGAAATTAATTTTTCATCCCCAAGCGTCAACGCTTCAGGTATCTTATTTTCAGAATACAAAGCGACGATTTTTTTATTAAATTCTTCAATGTTTTCACTAAAACATAAAAATTGGGTTATAAGAAAATAAAATAAAATTACTTTAACCGACTTTTTCATAACTTTGTTCATTACAATATTAAACAGATTTAAATACATTATTTTTGTCACAAATGACTCAAAGAAAACCACAGAGGTACATTAATATCTCTGTGGTTTAATTTCTCAATTTTATTACTAGAAATTAACTTTAACGTGTAAAGAAGCATTTCTGGGCACATAACTGGATGAGATTATCGGCCATTCCATATGTTCTTCATCAGTTACGTTATAAACTTTAAAATCAACTCTGAAATATTCTGCCGGAATAATTGCAAGGTTTAAATTAAGCAAAGTATATGCTTCCTGCTCTGCTAACAAAACCTCTTCATTTCCTGTTGATGAAAACCATTCAGGTCTTTCCCAAATCACTTCATCAACATAGTTGATATTTATATTGGTACGCAGCCATTTATAAGGAGAATAATCAAAACCAAAGTTTGCCTTATATTCAGGAGCATATTGTTCCCCTGAACGTCCGTTTGGAGATACATCAGATGTGGAGGTAATATCCACTTCCTGCCAGGTTATATTTAAGAAAGTATTAAATTTTTCAGTAATATTCCAATCTATCCCTGTTTCCACCCCATTTGTTACTACTTTCTCATTATAGTTATCAAATTCATAAACGGGAATATAAACACCGTCTAAGGTTGTGTTGCCGACCTGATCATGTACAAGAAATTCTTTTCCGTCATATTGAAAAAGCGTTAATTCAAAATTAGCTTTATCCCCGTATAAGCGATATGCAATTTCGTAAGCATTATTAATTTCTTCACTTACTTCTTCATTCCCTTTATATTCTCCGATTTTGATACTGTTTCCAATCGGTAGTTTAAAATCCATTTCTGTTTCATATACATTAGGTTCCCGAACTGCTCTTGTTGCAGAAATTCTTATTGCCTGCTTCTCAACAGGCGCATAAACAACTATTAATGAGGGAGAGACCGATGTATTAATTAAGTAATGATCTGAAACCCTTGCGCCTAAATGTACGGATAAATTATCCATGAGCTTTATCTCATCCACAAGCCAGAAAGCATATAAATATTCATCAATATCATCTCTAAAGAATTTATTCTGACCTTTATCATCAACTAATTCATTTTTCCCTTCAATGCCTGTAAGTATGTGATTAGAAGCACCTATAGAAGTTGAATATTGCATTAAAAGTGTTGTGGTGGTCTTGTCGAATTCAGGGACATATCTGGCAGGAAAGGGACCATCTGTTCCTCTGTTATCAATCAATTTGAACGTTGATTTATCATAATCCAGACTAATATCAAACTTTGCTTCTTCAGCTAATTCTTTTTCGTATTTAATTCTTCCGTAACTTATATCTCCGGTATTATGGGTTTCACACAGTCTGTCCGGAATTCGGTTCCAATAATCATAGTTGTTGTTGGCATAAGTAGCTTCAACTTTGCCGCCGTCAGTTTCATAATTTGCAAGAACATTGGCAACCGTATGCTCATCGCCCACTCTGTCAAGATAGTCAGAAACTTTCAGCGTATTTGATTCTTTAGGATAGTCCCGATCACTTTTTACGTATGACACCCCGGCTCTATAACCAAATTTGCCGCTTTTTCCAGAAGTTGTAATTCCGCTTGTTACGGTGTCAAACTCACCTACACTGCCTGTTAATGTAGTTACTTTCTTTTCTCCGGGTTTTTTTGTGATAATATTAACAACTCCATAAGAAGCATTGGCGCCATAAAGCACTTCGCCCGGAGAACGTACTACTTCAATTCTTTCAATATCGTTTATGTTAACAGGAATCTGATTCCAGGAATTTGTTCCGTATAAAAAAGGTTCAATTACCTGACCATCAATTAAAACCCCGACTTTTAACGACTCAAAGGGATTTGAGCCTCTGATACTAACCATGTGTGTACCGATATAAACGCCGATAACATCCACACCAACAACATTTCTCAATAAATCGGGTATATTTGTTGCCCAGGAATTTGCAATATCATCTTTTGTTATAACCGTAATGGAAGCAGGAGATTCAGTTACTTTTATTTTTCTTTTGGCACTGGTTTCTTCGTAAGCTACCGCTACCTCAGTTTGAACATATTCTTCATCCAAAGTGCTTATGAAATCCGCTATGTCCTCAATTTCAGCATTTGCCGTGTTTTGCAATCCGCAAATACCTGACAGCATCAACACGAAAATGAATAACAAACCTTTAAACCTTTTATCCATGCTATTCCCCTTGTCTTTTTAATATTATTTTCTGTTTCCTTATTGCTACCCAATAAGGATATAAATTATTTTAATAAGTCTTTAAAATCACTCTGTCAATCATAAAGAAGAAATCTAAATCTTCACAAAAAAACCCATCATAAAAGTTCTTATGGAATCTTCCAAATCGGCAGCTATGAGCGTATCTGATTTAAATATTTCATAACCTCCCTTTATGTTCATATTATGCCCTTTCAAGAAATAAGATACTCCAACACGAGTGCTGTTATATCCGCCTCTTCCATCAGGAGAATCGCTGTTCCAGGACTCATATTCCAGCCAGGGCTGCCATTTGTTTATCAAATACCCTGTTTGACAATAAAAGCCCTTTCCTTCAGATCGCAAAGTACTCCAAACAAGCCCCATATTGTTTTCCTCAGGATAAAACATCCAGGAATTACCAAGATCAAGATTCATATATGCAAATTCAAAAGTCATCATTCCTGTACCTATTGCCAAATCTGCAAAAACATCAAAAGTTTTAAACTTATAATCAACCGTTCCCTTATCCACGCTTACAGCTATATCTGATTGCGTATCATAAGATATTCCAAAACCAATGGTTTGTTTGTTGCCCAAATAAGTAGAGCTTAAAAGATACCCGTCTTCACCATCCAACAAATTAAGCTGAACTCTTGTACAATATCTTGGATTATCTGAACTGCCATATTGAATTCCGTTATAAACACCGGTATAATATTTCACATGAACATCTTCAGAAAAATCCAAATCTCCGTATAACGTCAAACCCACATCTCTTTCGTTATAATCCCCTCTTATTTTTGTATCGGAACAAAGAAAATTCGAGGTAGCAAATTTGTTTACCGACCTTGTCCCCCAGGATAACGTTTTATAACTATTACCCGGTCTTTCAAGCGCCATTAAATCGGAAGAAGAGGTAATATTCTGACGGTTTGCCGGAACCATATGCACTCCGGTCATCAAAGACAATTCCTTTGCAAACATAAAATTCAGATATGCATCCACGATATCCGATTCGTAACCATCATCATCTTCAAGAGAACTCACCTGAGTCTGAACAAATCCTCCAAGTACTTCATTTATATTTGCAGACAATAAAAGAGCTCCTCTGCGGACAATATACTCATCATAAGATTCATATAATTTATCATTGTTTAAATCTTTCTCGGAAACAATGGCAAATGATTGCAGAACCATCCCCACGGTTATGTTAATGTCTTCGTTAATATCAATTTTTGTTTCGGCATTCGCCTTGAAAGCACTAAATCCCAGAATAAGAAACATAAACACGTAAATTGCAAACCTCATTATTTTTCCTCCAAATAAAAAATTAGTCTCCGGACAGCAACCGGTTTCGTCTTAAACGCTTAATTATATATTTTCCTTAAACCATTCAGATGTTTTTATTACACCATTTTTAAAAGTGGTTTTAGGGGTCCAACCCAGTTCTTTTTTTGCCTTTGAACACTTAAGATAGGTCTTAAGAATTTCCCCTTTTCTTTCAGGAGCATAATTGGCAGGCTTGCCAACTCCAAGAAACTCCGAAATATGTTTATAAAGAAGGTTGACGCTATAACCTTTACCTGTGCCAATATTAAAACAATTGTCGTTGAAATCACTTACTTCGGTAAATTTTTTACCGGCAAAAGAAGCTTTCATATTTGCGTCCACAATGTCTCCGACATAAATATAATCTCTTAACTGCTCGCCTGAGCCATAAATCGTCACGGATTTTCCTGCAAGAAGTTCTTTCAGAAAAATTGTTACAACTCCTGCTTCGCCTTTCTTTGATTGCCTTTCTCCATAAACATTACCATATCTTAAAACGACATAATCGATATTATAAATTTTATTGTACTGATAAAGATAGTGTTCTATCGCATGCTTGGTAACACCATAAGGGGAAATCGGGTTAATCTGGAATTTTTCCCCCGGAGGAAGTTTCTTTTCAGGAATCTCGCCATAAACAGCGCCACCGGAAGAAGCAAATATAATTCTTTTAACTTTTGACTGAACGCAGGCATTAAGAATATTTAAACTGCCCAGAATATTAACCCTGGCATCATAAATCGGGTCTTCCACGGCTATCCTTACATCAATTTGAGCTGCGTGGTGACTTACAATATCGAATTTCTCCGCACAAATAATATCAACAATTGCTTTATCGGTTATGTCTGCATTTATGAATTTGGCTTTGGGATTTATATTTGATTTGTCACCTGTAACGAGATTATCTATTATGCAAACTTCATGACCAAGACTTAAATACCTGTCAACTAAATGAGAACCAATAAATCCGGCGCCTCCGGTAACCAGTATTTTCATAATGCAATCTCCGTATAATTTCAAATTTTCTTACATGACTGAATTTATCAAGATTTTCCTTGAAAATATTTTTATCATCAATTCTTAATTTGAATTATTTTACACAGAATAATCTTTAAGGCAATAAATTACTATAGACAAAAGGAAATAATAATCATTATCTTGAAATCATGGGTAACCGGAGAGTCGCTGTAAATTGAAAGATATTTGCAGAGGAAAGTCCGAACTCCTTGAGAGGAGGATGCAGGATAACGTCCTGGGTTTTGTATAACAAAAGTACAAAATACGGAAAGTGCCGCAGAAAATATACCGCCTTAATCGGTAAGGGTGAAAAGGGGAGGTAAGAGCTCACCGCAGAGTTAGTGATAATTCTGGCACGGTAAACCCCATCCGGAGCAAGACCAAGCAGAAACTGTATAAGGACCTTTCACCTTGGTTTCGGGTAGGTTGCTTGAGACAACAGGTAACTGTTGCCCTAGAGTAATGACTCTCACTTTTACTTCGGTAAGAGTACAGAATTCGGCTTACAGGTTACCCTTTTTTTAAACAACAGATAACGGATAAATTATCTGGCTGTGTATAAATCTTTGTCGTATCCGTCAAATAAAAGGCTGTTTATATTTTTGCCGGTTTGTCTTGTGTTCTTTTGAATATTCTCACAACCACTGCTTAATATCAACATAGACACAACGCTAATCAGAACAAAGGCTAATTTCATATATTTTCCTTTCTATAATTTTAGAAAATAAAACAACTTTTTTGGAATTAAATCAATAAAATAAATCTTACATTTTTAATATTAATAATATAAAAATATCCAAATTGCCAGAAAAGAAGCGCAAAATTGAAAAAAACTCATGAACAATACGGTTTTTCCTACAGAAGCAGTCTTTTCAGATAAAACCAGAGCTAAATGATCTTTTGATTTTTTCATAATTGATTGTTTCTTAAACCATCTTCGACCACATACATAAAGAAAATCAAAAACAAGAAAACTAAAAACAACAATTATCGGAAGAAAACTTTTTGATTTATCCGCCAAAATATTTGAATAGTATTCACATGACATAAAAAACATCATGGTACCGAATAGATGTGCCCCTGCATCCCCCAGATAAACATCGGGTTTGCGAATATTCTGAATAAAAAAAACCAGACTTGCTATTATCCAGAAGCCGGCAATAAGCTCCAAATAAAGAATTTGAGATTTTTTAAAAATTATAAATAACGAGATAAAAATCAACAAAGATATTGAGGAAGAAAGTCCGTCTAAAATATCAATGAAATTTACGGCATTTACTATCCAGACCAGAAGAAACACCTGTATAGCCATACCCAATAGAGAAAAATGCCAATTCATAACCACGTTATAAATAATTACTGAAATACAGGCTATTGCCGTTTGAGAAATCAGTTTTACATGGGCCGTCAAATCATTTAAATCATCCAGCCATCCCATTATTGTAAAGAAAAGGGAGGGACATAAAAATACCACTAATAATTTGGGATGAACTTTATGATAAAGCCAGAGATACAGGCAAAAAATCAGGAAAACATCCCAGAAAATTCCTCCGGCTCCGTTTGCAATTAAAGCACCTTCTTCCCTGGTTTTTACTACCGCGGAGAAATTATTGATTATGAAGCTTCTGTAAAGCCTGACCCCGGCATAACAAATACAAAAGAAAAAAACAATTATTTGAAAGCTCATATTTGATTATGCATCACTTGCAGTTTTTCACAAAATCGGAAGCTTCCGTGCATCTTATTATGCATCTGTAAACTCCAAGCATGGTCATGGCATCATAAAGAGGCAATGATTCAGCCGAGCCTGTAATGGCAACCCGCAAAAGCATATGAAGTTTTTTACTTGAAATTTTGGTTTCTTCAAGGAAATTTTTAATTGCATCCTGAATATGTTCTATTGATGTTATTTCTTCTGCATTCTTAGATATCGCGTTTTTAAAATCTTTCAAAATATCTGAAGCTTCCTTAAAATTATCACATTTTGTTTTTTCAAAATCACTTTTTTGATAAGCCAGCTTCTGTTTGAATATAAAACTGCTCCAATAAGTAATTTCTTTTTCAGCTCTCAAATAGCGGTCCATAAAATGCGAGTTAAATCCTTTAAAATATTCGCGAAGATATAATATTCGGTCGCTCAAATGTTTGTAGAAATCTTCTTCAGAAAGCTTTGAAACATAATGGAAATTCAAATCATCAAGCTTTACAAAATCAAAAGCCGGGCCGGTGGAAGAAATTTTCTTTTCATCAAATTCATTTTTTAATGTTTCAAGGGTAAATACTTCGCAGTTCTTTTTTTCTTCCTCACTCATCTCTTCTCTGTAGCGGGAATATCCCATTAAACCCAGGAAATTTATGAGGGCTTTCGGATAATAACCGGCCGCTCTGAACCATCTTAAAGAAACCGGATTCTTGCGTTTTGAGATTTTTGTTTTATTGGCATCAGGATTTCTTAAAAGTCCAAGATGATAGAACTTAGGCGGAGTCCAGCCGAATGAATCATACAAAAGAATATGCTTATAAGTGGAATTTATCCACTCTTCCCCTCTTATCACATGAGTTATTTTCATCAAGTGATCATCCACCACGGAAGCAAAATGATATGTCGGGAAACCGTCGGATTTAATCAAAACCTGATCATCAATTAAATTGTTGGCTCTGGAAATATCCTGTTTTCTAACCTGATCGTAAAAGGAAGTTTTTTCGATTTCATACGGTACTTTCAAGCGTATAACATAAGGAATACCGGCAGCAAGTTTTCTGTTTATCTCTTCCTCGCTTAATTTACGGCATTTTGAAGCTTCTCCCATATACCCTAAATTTTGTTTGCCTTCTGCTTGAGTTTTACGCATTTCATCCAATTCTTTGGATGTGCAGAAACAAAAGTAAGCATGTCCTGATTTCAAAAGGACTTTTATATATTCACTGTAAATACTAAGTCTTTCACTTTGCCTGTAAGGACCGTAAGGGCCTCCAATATCAGGGCCTTCATCCCAGTTAAGACCAAGCCAATTTAAAGATTCAAAAATATTATTTTCACTTTCTTTTGTGGATCTGAGCTGGTCGGTATCTTCGATTCGAAGAATAAATTTTCCTCCCTGTTTTTTGCAAAAAGCCAGGTTCATCAAAGCAATATAAGCTGTTCCTACATGAGGCTCCCCCGTAGGAGAAGGCGCTATCCGGCATCGTATTTCTGAATCCATCGTTTCCTCTTTTCAATTTGCGTGTTATATAAAATTTCACTCTTGTCCAAAATACAATTTATAACAACTACGTAATAGATATAGAATAAGGTTTATATGGTCTATAACTAAATATAAACCTGAATTTAAAACATATTATTAACAACGAAAAACACAAAAATACACGAAAAAAATTATTCCATTTCGTGTCCGGGTCGAGTATTTCGTTGTTAATAAATAGCAATTATTTTTCTTTATTTTAATAAATTATATTAGACAGCAATGTAAAAGGATACTAAATTTATTTTACTAAATTTAATACTCTTTAGCAAACAATCCTTTGATGTAAGAAGCCAGATATTCTCCTGCCATGGAATACGGCAAAAGTACTTCATTGGCTCCCATTTTCCTTAATTCCTCAATCTGTGAAGGCATATCCGCTGTTGCCACTATCGTGACTTCAGGAGCCACCAATCTGCACATTTTAACCAGAGATGCATTGTTTATACCCTTTAGAAGCACGTCGGGAATAGTAGAAATAATGATTTTGGTTTTATCAATATTTAAATGTGTAAGAGTATCCAGCTGACTTATATCCCCAAATACCGCGCTGACCTTCATTCGCTTCAACTCTTTGATAGTCTCCAGATTGAAATCAACAACAAGAATCTGAGGGAGAAATTCCGGCTGTTTTTCTGCAATGTGATGAAGGAATGACATAGCCCCCCTGTGACAACCCAGAAGAACGATTGAATGCTGAGTAGTTTCCAAGGTTTCAACAAGCATCAACGATGTTTGTTTTCTTAATTTAATTAATTTCAAGAATTTTTCAAACAATCTGAAAAGTTCATGATTATATTTAATAAAATATGAAGATATTATTGCGCTGAATGCCATCGCATAAATGAGCATCGAAAAAAGCTCTGGTTTAATATGCCCAAGCACAACTCCAATTGAAGCTACCACTAACGAAAACTCACTTAGCTGGGCAATATTCAGACTTGTAATAAATCCGGTTCTTAAACCGCCTCCCGACATGAGTACCAGAGGAATAATACTTGCAAATCTTGAAATAACAATAAAAAACACCACCAGAAGACTTTGTTTTATAATTCCATATTCAGGCGCAATTATTTTCATTCCTAAAGAAACAAAAAATAAAATTAAAAATGAATCCCGCAAAGGAAGAGTTTTTGCGGTTACATGAATACTGTATGGAAAAACCGAAATGGACAATCCTGCAATAAGCGCTCCCATTTCTTTTGAAAGCCCCATAAAATCCGCCAAGCCCGCCATAAATGCGCACCAGCCTAAAGATATGGAGATAACCAGTTCCGGTGATTTGGAAACCGACTTAAAAATCTTTTTTAAGATATGCTTACTGATTAAAAAACCTAAAGCTATCAAAATAACACTTTTTAAAAGCGATATTCCTATAACCAGAAATTCGGGATTATTAAAATTCGGCTGAAAAGCCAAAAGCATAATGGCCCATAAATCCTGTATAATAAGCACACCCACGGAAGTTCTGCCGGTAAGAGTTTCAATTTCAAACTTGTCATTAAGCGACTTAACTACTATCGCAGTACTGCTTAAGGCGCAAAGAAGCGAAAGATAAAGCACCTCCTGATTTTTTGTTGAAAATGAATACCCGACAAAATAAAAGACTAAAAGCCCAAAAATGACACAAATAAAAAACTGTCCGACCCCTAAAATCAGAATCTGTTTTCCGGATTTCAAAATTGCCTTTAAATCAAGCTCTAAGCCAATTACAAACAAAAGAAGAACAAGACCAATTTCGGAAATCAATTCAATATTTTCAACATTGGTTATGAGTTTCTGACCGATTTCAGGACCAATAATAATCCCTGCGATAAGATACCCGACAATGATCGGTTGTTTTATTGCATGCGTGATTATTCCAATGATGGTCGCCGCAATAATTGCGATTCCAATATCGTGTAACAAACCATGCATTATAATTATTCTCCTGAATTATTGGCAAGCACGGGAGCAGAAACAATCTCCAGACTTTCAAGCTCTTTTTTCAAAAATAAAACCAATGGAATTGCAATGACCACCCCCATAAGTCCCATAAGCGCCTCACACAAAAGAATGGACATTAAAATTACAAACATCGGAAGTCTTACAATTGAACCGATAATCTGACTGTTAAGCAAATATTCAAGTTTGTGAATACCTACCAGAAAGAATAAACATATTACACAGGCAAACATCCCCTGTGAAAAGAAAGCGGTTATTGCAAGAATAGAATTTGAAATAACGTTACCTATAGCCGGGATTAAACCAAATATGA
>AMFJ01026606.1_pt1 | contig 14174 bp, 21 predicted proteins | sample 427208 | NCBI WGS metagenome assembly AMFJ01 (sample SAMN02954298, study PRJNA114691) | groundwater metagenome | biome: aquatic; feature: subsurface aquifer; material: sediment; isolation source: subsurface aquifer sediment | place: USA: Rifle, CO | collected 2008-08
AGAGAAAGAGGAAAAGGCTTTGAATTCGAGAATGAAATAAGGGGTGGAGTTATTCCCCAAGAATTTATTCCGGCCGTTGGAAAAGGCATCAAAGAAGCAATGGGCAATGGCGTTATTGCCGGCTATCCTTTGGTTGATATACAAGCTGTGCTTTATGATGGTTCATATCATGATGTTGATTCCTCTGAAGAGGCATTTAAGATTGCCGGTTCAAAAGCTCTGAAAGCAGGCGTGAGGATGGCCAATCCAGTTCTTCTGGAGCCCATAATGGCCCTTGAGGTTGTTTGTCCCGAAGAGTATATGGGAGATGTTGTTGGTGATCTTAATTCCAAGCGGGCGCGGATCGATGAGATAAACGATCGTAGCAAGCTCAAGGTTATAGATGTAAAGGTTCCGCTAGCAGAAATGTTTGGATACACAACAACTCTACGTTCTCTGACACAAGGTCGGGGAGTTCCAAGCATGCAATTCGATCATTACGAAGAGGTTCCGCCGAACATTGCAAAAGAGATTATGGGAAAAGAGTAGAAATTTGTGCCTTTTTATAAATATGTTATAATAATTTTATAACATCAAGCCTACATTTTACCCTCAAGTGCAACACGAGGTGCATTAGTAGATAAGGTACAAAGTTTGTTAAAAACTTCTGTTGGCGTTTGGTGGTCTAGTTTTTTTCTTGGGGTGTTATTCATCATTTCAATGATAGCAGAAATTTGTTCTTCGGAGTAATTAGCAAGCGAAGCACGTTTGGGAATAAAGCGCTTGAGCCGACCAAAGGTATTCTCAATAATGGGTTTTTGCCAGGAAGAATATGGATGGCAGAAAAACGTTTTGACATTCAGTTCTTCGTATCTGACATTTTCCACGCCGTTATCTAACGTTATTGATTTAACTATTTTCTGATGTGGACTTAAAACATTTTTGAGTCCGTCCATAGAATATTTCAATTTAGGGACTTTACAACCGATGAGATAAAGAGATTTGCGTTCTACAGTGCCAACTAAAGTTTCATTTTCATGTTTTGTATGACCCAATGTGTCGCCCTCAAAATTGCCAAAACGTTTCTGTTCGGTAACTATCGCAGGTCGCAGATCAAGGGAAATACGGTTAGGAATAAGGATTTTAGCCGGTTTGACTACTACGCCTCTCCTTCTAGGATGATAACGTTTATGCGGTAAATACTTGCATAAATACTGTCCACGATTAGAATAACAGAATTTGTAGATACTTTTGGCGGAAATAACGGATAGCTATCTCGTGATGCGAATAACCCTTCTTCAGTAGGATGGAGATTTCATCTCGATCCGACTGCTTGAAGTGTTGATAACCAGTATTTTATTAATTGACTTAACCAATTATATTATACCCGAGTGTTGCACTTCAAAGGTAAATTTACGAAGTTAAGCGAGTTTTGTTTTTTTAGAGGAAAACTATTGACGTATTTAAAATTATTTGTTAAATTAAGGTTTAGAGCAACCATGTAACCATTTGTCAAATTTTTGTATTGGAAGAATGACCGATTTAATAGAATTAATCAACCTAATCAATTTAATCAACCGCATGGCTAATTGCGGTTAAAGAAATAAAAAAATGGCAGAAGCAAAAGCTAAATTTGATCGTTCCAAACCACACATTAATGTTGGTACCATTGGTCATGTCGATCATGGTAAGACTACTCTCACGTCGGCAATTACCACGTGCCTTGCCGAAAAGGGAATGGCGAAAGCACGAGCTTTTGATAGCATTGACAGTGCTCCAGAAGAGAAAGAGCGAGGTATAACAATTGCTACTGCGCACGTAGAGTATGAAACAGAGAAGCGTCACTACGCTCATGTTGACTGTCCTGGTCATGCCGATTATGTCAAAAATATGATTACAGGCGCGGCACAGATGGATGGTGCTATTCTTGTTGTTTCGGCTGCAGATGGCGCAATGCCCCAAACGAAAGAGCATATTTTACTTGCGAGACAAGTGGGTGTTCCAGAGATAGTTGTTTTCATAAATAAAGTAGATCAAGTTGATGATCCTGAACTTATAGATCTCGTTGAGCAGGAGATTAGAGAGCTTTTGACGAAGTATGAATTTGACGGTGAAAAGGCGGCAGTTGTAAAAGGTTCCGCCCTGAAGGCTATTGAATGTAAAAGTAAAAATGAGGATTGCAAGGATTGTAAGCCTATTTTTGATCTTCTCAAGGCTCTTGATGAAAAGATCCCAGAACCAAAAAGAGAGGTTGAAAAGCCTTTCTTGATGTCGATTGAGGATATATTTTCTATTGAAGGTCGAGGCACTGTTGTTACTGGAAGAATTGAACGAGGCAAGGTCAAGCTTAATGATGAAGTAGAAATCGTAGGTTTGCATAATACCCAAAAAACTGTTGTCACCGGCATAGAAATGTTCAATAAATCTCTCGATGAAGGTATAGCGGGAGACAATGCTGGTATACTTCTTCGAGGTACAAAGAAAAATGAAGTTGAGCGCGGCCAAGTGCTTGCAAAACCTGGCTCCATAACGCCTCACACAGAATTTGAAACAAAGGTATATATCCTTACAAAGGAAGAAGGTGGAAGACATACTCCGTTTTTCAAAGGATACAAGCCCCAGTTCTATATTCGGACAACGGATGTCACCGGCGATGTGACTGAACTTCCCGAGAAGACGGAAATGGTTATGCCTGGTGATGATGTAATTTTCAAGGTGAAGCTTAACGCTCCCGTTGCCATGGAAGAGGAAATGAAATTTGCCATAAGGGAAGGTGGAAAGACTGTCGGTGCTGGAATTGTTACCAAAATTATAAAGTAGCTTCTTGATATGGGAAACATCCCGTGAGTACGGGGTGTTTCTTAATCAGTAAGTTATACTTACTTGTTTTTATCCACGTCATTGGTGGATAAAGATAATTGACAATTAAAGATAATGTCAGTCATGCCAGCAAAAAAGGAAGAAGAAAAAGAAGAAGAGGGTCAACGTATTCGTATAAAAATAAGGGCCTATGATCATAAGGTCATAGATCAATCCGCAAAACAGATAGTGGAAACCGCAGAACGTAGCGATGCTAAAGTTATAGGTCCCGTTCCTCTTCCAACAGAGAGCAGTAAATACACGGTGATAAGATCTCCTTTTAAACATAAAGATTCTCGGGAGCAATACGAGATGAGAGTGCACAAAAGGCTTATTGATATTGAGAATCCTTCTTCGAAAACGATAGATTCTCTGATGAATCTCAATCTGCCTGCGGGAGTAGATATAGAGATCAAGATGTAAGCTGCCAATTGTATTTTTAACACTGGTTTAAGTCTCACAGTCTTTTATTGTAATTAGACAAAAGATTGGAGATACTGGATCAGCCCTAAACCGTAGATTTTTGGAATCTAGGTTCTAGAGAGGCTTGATTTCAAAAATCTGCGGTTTTTATAAGCATATGAAATTTATTCTTGGTGAAAAAATAGGAATGTCCCAGATCTTTGATGAAAAAGGCAAGGTTATTCCAGTTACTCTTATTTTGGCTGGTCCGTGCACCGTTGTGCAAGTCAAGACCGTGGAAAATGATAAGTACGATGCAGTACAGCTTGGTTTTGGTAGGAAAAAGAATTTGACAAAACCTCTTCTGGGCCATCTTAAAAAATTGGGTGTTTTTAAATATATTTGTGAGTTTCGTGTTGAAGAGCCCTCGAAGCTTAAGAGAGGAGAAAAAATTACGGTCGAGGATTTCAAGAAGGGAGACGTAGTTGCCGTTTCTGGTGTTTCCAAGGGGAAAGGTTTTCAGGGAGTTGTGAAACGTCATAAATTTTCAGGAGGACCTGCCAGCCATGGACATAGACACGTGCTTCGTTCCGGAGGCTCTACCGGATCTCGTTTTCCGCAACATACGCGCAAGGGTCGTAAAATGGCGGGTAGAATGGGCAATGACAGAGTCACATTTAAAAAAGTAAAAGTAATTGGTATTGATCAGAAGAACAATGTTGTTGCGCTGAAAGGTGCCGTTCCCGGAGGAGCTCGAGGCTTAGTTGAGATAGTAAAATAATTGTGCTAATTATGAAGATCCAGACGTACAATATAAAGGGAGAAAAGAGCGGATCTTTTGAGCTGAATCCAGATATATTTGGTGTGAAACCCAAACAGAGCTTGATCTATCAAGCCTTGTCGGTGCAAGTTGCGAATGCCAGAAGGCCTATCGCCCATACCAAAATTCGTTCAGAAGTCAGAGGCGGCGGCAGGAAGCCGTGGCGCCAAAAGGGTACGGGAAGGGCGAGAGCAGGATCTACACGCTCACCGATCTGGAAGGGCGGAGGAATTGTCTTTGGTCCTCGAAACACGAAAATTTTTGAAAAGAAAATCAATAAGAAGGCCAAGCGTAAGGCATTGTTTATGGTTTTGACTTCAAAAGTTTTTGATAAACAGATGATTGTTCTGGACAAGCTTGAGATGACCGAGATTAAGACGAAGGAATTTGCAAAGATTTTGAAGAAGCTTTCTTTGACAGAGAAACGCACATTGTTAGTGATTCCTGCTAAAGAAAATGCGAAAGTTGCTAAGTCTGCGAGAAATATTCCTTTTGTAAAGGTGATTCGCGCCAATAGCTTAAACGTGAAAGATCTTTTGGATTATGAATTTATACTATTTCCTAAATCTAGTGTTGAAATTATTGAAAAGACTTTTTTAAAAAAAACTGTTAGGGCTGAAGAGAAGAAAAAGTCAAAGATAAATGGGACTTCCAAGCTTGTGGAAAAGAATCCTCGAAAAATTATTGGTAAAAAAACTTCAAAAGCTAAAAAAGGATCTAATAAGAGGACGCGGCGACCTTCCATATCTAAAAAAGCTGTTGTAAAATCATCTAAAAAGTAATTTTTATCTTAATTCATATGTCTTTATTTGGGAAGAAAAAGAATAAGCCTGAAAGAGAAGAGAAAAAAGAGAAAGCTGGACATGAAGGTGATTTGCCTGGCGGCGGTTTGGTTATGCCGGGATCTGGCAAAGACGGAAAAAAGCAGAAGTCTAAGCGTAAGAAGCTTAAAGATGATACGAAAAACGCATATAAGATTTTACTGGAGCCTGTGATTTCTGAAAAGGGAACTGTACTGGCGGAAGACGGTAAATATCTTTTCAGGGTTGTAAAAAATGCTACCAAATCTCAAATCGGTGAAGCTATTCACAATGTTTATGGTATAAGGCCAGAGAAAGTGAACGTGATGAATATTCGAGGCAAATCTAGAAGACAGGGAAGAAGTACGGGAAGAACTTCGGATTGGAAAAAAGCGGTGGTGACTTTGCCTGAAGGGAAAAAGATAGAGGTTTATGAAGGGGTGTGATAAGTGGTCAAAAATTTGCGAATTGCTTGAAATATTTTAATTACTGTATTGTTTGACTTGCCGGTGGAGGATGAACATCTTGGACATCTTGGGGAACTTAATCGCTTTGAGCAATTCATAAACTTTTGACTTTTGGATTTATATTTATGCCAATTAAGAGTTACAGACCAACAACTCCGTCGAGGCGATTTATTACAACCGTTGATTTTTCTAATGTTTCAAAAAATGAGCCACATAAAGCTCTCACAAAAGGTAAAAAGTCGGGTTCGGGAAGGGGAACAGATGGAAAACTTTCGGTTAGGCACAAAGGCGGAGGTCATAAAAGAAAATACAGGCAAATTGATTTTAGGCGTGACAAATATGATATTCCTGCTAGAGTAGAATCGGTAGAGTACGATCCTAATAGGTCTGCGTTTATATCTTTAGTTGTTTACAAAGATGGAGAAAGGCGGTATATTATTGCGCCCGAAGGGCTGACGGAGAAACAGGAAGTGATTAGCTCGCAAAAGAAGCTTCCGGCGGCTGTTGGCAATAGAATGCCGCTTGAGCATATTCCCGATGGCGCTTCTGTGTACAATGTTGAGATGACTCCCGGAAAAGGGGCGCAGATGATTCGTTCTGCCGGATCAATGGCACAGGTGATGACCCGTGAAGGAAAATATGTGCAGTTGAAGCTTCCTTCAGGTGAGATTCGCATTTTTTTTAAAAAATGCATGGCTACAATAGGACAGGTCAGTAACGTGGACCATGAAAATATCGTTATCGGCAAAGCCGGTAGAAGAAGATGGTTTGGTGTTCGTCCCGCGGTTGTAGGTACTGCTATGAATCGTGTGGATCATCCGCATGGTGGAGGCGAGGGGCATACTTCTCTTGGGATGAGAAGAGGGCCTCGTACGAAATGGGGCAAGCCAGCGTTTGGCGTTAAAACGAGGAAAAAGCGTAGGAGATCTAACAAGTTGATTGTTAAAAGGAGACATAAAAGACATAAAGGATGAAATGCTTGAGATGTTTGCCGCGAGGCAATCAGACAGGCAATTCAAAGATATTAAATCTATGTCGAGAAGTTTAAAAAAAGGTCCGTATATTGATGAGAGGCTGTTGAAAAAGATCAGCAAGTTTAAGCGTGGTGATAAAGCGTTGATAAAAACTTGGGCGAGAGATTCTGTAATTTCCCCGGAGATGGTTGGTTTTACAATAGGTGTTCATAATGGGAAAGAACATATACCGGTTTTCGTGACCGAGAATATGGTTGGCCATAAGCTTGGAGAGTTTTCGTCTACTCGTAAGTTTGTTGTCCACGGCGGTAGAAAAGCCGCCGAAGAGGAAGCGGCTGCCAAGGAAGCAACGGTGGCGAAAGGAAAAATTGCGCAAGAGGAGGCAGGAGCTGTCGGTGGCAAATCAGGCAAGACGTCGTAGACATAGAAGTAGGAATAATATGTGGCAAAGGATTGTGAATAATTTGCAGGGATATTCACAGGTCGTTGCTGGCGATTCTTAATTAAATAAGGGTCATATATTGATGAAAGCTCATGCGAGACAAATACGTATATCACCTAGAAAGGTTAGGCTGGTAGCCAATCTTTTGCGTGGCTTGGATGTTGTGATCGCAGAACAGGAGCTTCGGTATGTTAACAAGTCTGCGAGGAAGCCAATAGGGGTCGTTCTTAAATCCGCGATTGCAAACGCAGAAAATAATTTTGATTTAGAGAAAGATAATCTTTTTATAAAAGAAATTTTTGTGGCAGAGGGACCAAAGTTGAAGAGATGGAGAGCCGCATCAAAGGGCAGCGCGGCCCCGATAGTTAAGAGGACCAGTCATATTTCAATAGCTTTAGAAGAAAAAGTAAAAGGTAAGAAAAAGGCCGCGAAGAGTAAAAAGAAGAAAGATGTAAAAATTTTAAAGCTTAAGACAAAGGATGATATTTCCAGAATTTCGAAAAAAGAGGATCGAAAAGAAAAAAAGACGAAGAAGCGGGAAGGGGAAGACAAAACAGGATTTTTCCAAGGTGGAAGAAAAGAAAAAAAGTTTGGAAAAGGTGATAAGGGCAAATTGAGAGGTTTTGTGAATAGGTTTTTCAGACGCAAGTCTGAAGGATGATATCGAAGAAAGCTTGAAATTAATATCGAGTAAATATAAATTTATGGGACAGAAAGTGCATCCGAGAAGTTTCCGGGTGGGAAACATATATTCATGGAAATCAAAATGGTTCGCCAAGAAGAACTATCGTTTTATGCTGGAACAGGATATGCGTATCAGGGAATTTTTGAATGATAAATTGAAAGATGCTGGAGTTGCTGAAATCGAAATATATAGATCGCCAAGGCTGGTTACGGTGACCATTCATACTTCTCGTCCTGGAATAATAATAGGTCGTGGCGGCGCCGGTGTTGAGGAACTTCGTGATGGAGTGAAAAAGATTATCAATAAAGGTAGCGGTAAAGTTGATGTGAAAATCAGCATTGAAGAAATAAAAAATCCTCAAGCTAATGCACAGCTTGTTGCTCAGTCAGTGGTAGATCAGCTAGAAAAGAGAATAGCTTTTAAGAGGGTTCTCAAACAGGGCATTGACAAGGTTTATGAGGCGGATGGGGTGAAAGGTGTTCGTATTGGCGTGTCCGGAAGGCTTAATGGGAGAGATATGTCCCGTAGAGAATGGCTTGCTCGGGGCAATATTCCGCTCCACACCTTGAGAGCAAATGTTGACTATGCAAGTGTAGCCGCGCATACAATTGCCGGATTGGTCGGAGTGAAGGTTTGGATTTACAAGGGCGAGGTTTTTAAAAAGAGTAAGTGATTGGTATTGTTTTAAAAATTTTAAAGGAATTAATTTTGCAAAGTCATGTTGATGCCGCGCAAGGTAAAACATAGAAAGCTACAAAGGGGCGTTGTGAGAGGAGTAGCACATCGAGGAAACACGCTTAGTTTCGGGAGTTTTGGACTGAAAGCTCTGGAAGGGAATTGGGTTTCTGCGAGACAAATCGAGGCGGCGAGAAGGGCGATGACTCGCTTTGTTCAGCGTGGCGGGAAAATATGGGTTCGTATTTTTCCAGACAAGCCAATTACAAATCATGGTTCTGAAAATAGAATGGGCAAAGGAAAAGGAGCCGTGGATCATTTTGTGGCGGTTGTTCATCCCGGGAGAATTTTGTTTGAAATGGATGGAGTTTCTATACGTGTTGCGAAGGAAGCCCTTAGGCTCGCATCGCACAAGCTGCCGATAAGGACAAAGTTTATCGGCGATGACCATTAGATTTTTATTTTTGCCAATTAAATTTATTCAGTATGGAAATTGTAGAGTTGAGGGAAAAAAGCGACAGGGAGTTGAAAAAATTGCTTGCTCAGAATCATGAGAAGCTAAGAGATTTAAATTTTAGAATAGCAAATAAGCAAGTGAAGAACACGAATAGCAAAAGAGTTATCAAGAGAATACTTGCTAAAATTTTGACCGCGTTGAAAGAGCGGGAGAAAGAGTCAACTAAAGGTTAAATTTTATGAGTGAAAAATCTACTAAGGTTTCCAAAGATAGTAAGAATAAATCTGATAATAAAATCAATCGGGTTTTTAAAGGTGTAGTTGTGAGCGATAAAATGGATAAGACGATAGTTGTGAGCATTCATCGAATGAAGCAGCATGCTAAATATAATAAGAGATACGGAGTTTCCAAGCTTTACCCAGTTCATGACGAGCATAATAAATTTAAGAAAGGAGATGAAGTTCGCTTCGCGGAGTGCAGGCCTTTGAGTAAGACCAAGCGTTGGTATGTTCTGGACGATAAGACTAAAAAATAATTTTTACGAAGCTTATGATTCAAGTTGGTACAAAATTAAATGTTGCCGATAACACAGGTGCAAGAATGATTAAATGTATCAGGGTTTTAGGTGGCACAAGAAGCAGATATGCGGGACTTGGAGATATTTTCATCGCAGCCGTGAAGGATGCGATTCCTCGGGGCATTGTGAAAAAGGGAGAAGTCGTGAGTGCCGTTTTGGTTCGTAAAAAAAAGGAAGAGCGTAGAGAGGACGGTACGTACATTCGTTTTGATGAAAATGCGGCGGTGATTATCGATAAGGAAGACAAAGTACCGCGGGGAACTCGTATTTTTGGTCCCATAGCGCGAGAGGTTCGCAAGGCAGGTTTTCAAAAAATAATATCGCTTGCGCCAGAAGTGTTGTAGCTGTTATAGCGTTCTAATCATTCCGATTTTTTGGAAGATCAATAGGCGGGAAGTTGGCTGATCTCCAAATGGAATAATTAGAATAGTTGTAACGAACAGTTGAAACAATCATATGAAAATCAAGGTAAACGACAATGTAAAGGTCATCTCTGGCAAAGACAGAGGCAAAACTGGAAAGGTTATCCAGTCTTTTCCGTGCGATGAGAAAATCGTTGTGGAGGGGGTTAACGTTATGAAGAAGAATGTTCGTCCAAAGCGTGAGGGCCAAAAGGGACAAATTGTGGAGTATAACGCTCCAATGCATGTATCCAATGTAATGCTGACGTGTCCGAAGTGTAGTAAGCCGACAAGGTTCGGCTATAACATTTCGAGCAAGGGCGGCAAATCGAGAAGCTGTAAAAAATGCAAAGAAACGTTCTGATGTTCTAATTGTTATAATTGATTTTTTAAAAGCAACGATTAAAACAGTTAGGACAACTAGGATAATTATATGTTGATCGATAAGTATAAAAAGGAAATTGTTCCAGCTCTTATGAAGGAGTTTGGCTATAGGAACAAGATGGCTGTTCCGAAGCTGGAAAAGGTCGTACTTAACATTGGCACGAGCAAAGCCTTGAAAGACTCTAAGTATTTTGATGTAATGATGGATACGCTTTCCAGAATAACTGGGCAGAAGCCGGTGAATACAATTGCGCGAAAGGCCATTTCTGGGTTCAATGTTAAAAGCGGCATGAAGGTTGGTCTCGTTGTAACTCTTCGAAAAAAGAAGATGTTTGATTTTGTTGAAAAACTTGTTAAAGTTGCTCTGCCGAGAGTCAGAGATTTTAGGGGAATTCCCGATACCTCACTTGATAAAAAGGGAAACATTGCAATAGGATTCAGGGAGCATACGGTATTTCCAGAGATAAATCCCGATGAAGTTGAAAAAGTACATGGTCTTGAGGTCTGTATAAAAACTACGGCAAATACTTCGAAAGAGGGGAAAAGGTTGTTGGAATTATTTGGGATTCCATTTAGGAAGGGAGAGAAGAAAAAGAAAAAAAAGCGCAGATTTGATTCTAAAAAAGCTCAAACCAAGCGTACGGGAGTCAAGGAATTAAAGGAATAACGGTCAAGTTTAATTTTTTAAAAATATAACTTTAATTATATATGTCTACAGAGGCACAAGAATATAAATCGCGAAAATCACTTGATAAACCGAAGTATTCCACTAGAGTTGTTAGGCGTTGTTGGAAATGTGGCAGAAAAAGAGGCTACATGAGAAAGTTTGGGCTTTGCCGTATTTGCTTTAGAGAAATGGCGAACCGAGGAGAAATTCCAGGAGTGCGCAAGGCTAGTTGGTAGTTTTTATAAAGATAAATTTAATTTTTGAAAAATATGTCTGATCCCATTTCTGATATGTTAACAAGAATACGTAATGCTCAAAAGGTAGGGCATGACGAAGTTTTTATTCCGTTTTCAAAGCTGAAGTTTAGAATTGGAGAAATTTTGAAGGAGCAAGGCTTTATAGAAAACATTGATAAACAGGATGATTCTGGTAAGAGTAAAATGAGGATTGTTTTGAAATATTACAAGGGAACTGGTGTCATACAGCATTTGGAGATAGTGAGCAAACCTGGAATGAGGATTTATATTAAAAAAAGTGAACTGCCGAAAGTTCTTCAGGGACTGGGCATGGCAATAATTTCTACCTCTCGTGGGATCATGACGGATAAAGAGGCCCGTGAAAAAAAACTCGGGGGAGAATTCATTTGTAAAATATGGTGATCTTGTTTGGATCAATGAAGTTTAGGTGATTAGCGATACAAGAACTTAATAAACTTAAAGGACTTATCATGTCACGTATAGGTAAAAAACCTATAAAAATTCCGGAAGGAGTTGATGTCAAAATTGACACCAACAAGGTTTTAATTAAAGGGCCGAAGGGTGAACTAAGCAGAACGGTAAGTCCCAAGATTAATGTTGTGATAAAGGGAGATGAGATTGTTTTGAACGCAAGAGGGGATGATAGAGAACTGCGTGCTTTGTGGGGGCTCGAGAGAGCGTTGATTGCCAATATGGTTTTGGGAACCAAGGATGGCTTTCAAAAAGAGCTTGAGGTGATCGGGGTTGGGTATCGTGCCGCGGTAAAGGGAAAAGAACTAGTTTTAAGCGTTGGTTTTTCGAATCCAGTTCCGATGCATATTCCCGATGACATAGAAGTCGAGGTTAAAAAGAACATAATTAAAATATCGGGAGCGGATAAACAGCTTGTTGGGCAATTTGCCGCCGATGTCAGAGATGTCAAAAAACCAGAACCTTACAAAGGCAAGGGCATCAAGTATGTCAACGAGTACATCATAAGAAAAGAAGGCAAGAAAGCCGCCGCGGTTGAAGGCGCCGCTGGAGGATAATAAGTGTTTAGGTGTTATCCTTTGTAGCAGAGAATGTTTGGGATATAAGGTTTAATTTTTTTGAGAAGTTTATGGCAAAGAAAAATCGAAAATGGGATTTACGATACAGAAGAAACTCGAGGGTTCGAGCGAAAATTTTTGGTACGAAGAAAAAGCCGCGTCTTTCAGTTTACAGGAGTTTGAAGCATATTTATGCGCAGATTATCGATGACGAAAGTAAAAAGACTTTGGTCGCAGCCTCTGACAATGATGTTAAGACAAAATCCAAGAAAAAAACAGAATTGGCTTTCGAAGTGGGCAAGTGCGTGGCTTCCAAAGCTTTGAAGAAGAAGATAGAGTATGTGGTTTTTGACAGAGGTTCCTATCAATATCATGGAAAGGTAAAAGCTCTTGCTGAAGGCGCGAGAAAGGCGGGACTAAAGTTTTAGGATTATAATTTTTTAAAAAAATGGAAAAGGGAATCGGAAGAAAAATTGATAAGAGGAGAAAATACGACCAGATTCTTGTGGATGTGGCTCGTGTGACGCGAGTGGTTGCGGGTGGACGTCGTTTTAGGTTTCGTGCGACAATGGTTATAGGCGATCGTAAGGGCAAGGTCGGCATGGGAGTTGCTAAGGGAGCGGATGTAACTTCGGCCATATCGAAGGCTGTTAAAAAAGCGGAGAAACAAATGTTTAGAGTTTCCATCATTGCCGGTACTATTCCGCATGAGGTAAATCTTCATTATAGTGGAGCGACTGTCTTTCTGAAGCCGGCTAGTCCCGGGACTGGTATCATTGCCGGCGGTGGAGTGAGAGCTGTCGTGGAGCTTTCTGGTATAAAAAATATTTTGAGCAAAATGCTTGGATCGTCAAACAAGATCAACAATGTCAGGGCTACAATATTGGCGTTGCGGAGCCTGAAAACTCCGGATGAGATAGCGAAAATGAGGGGGAAAAACGTTTCGGAGTTATCTCCTTTTGTTCGTGTGGAAAAAAAGAAGAACATTCGGCCAAATTTAAAAGGGAAGAAAGGCACAAAGGATAAAAAAAATAAAGTAAGTGGTGAAAAGGACAAAAATAGCAACTAAAGATCTTCGCGGTATAATTTATATGGTATTTTCTTTTTTATGAAAATGTCGGATCTAAAATTTACGAAACAGTTAAACAAAAAGCATAGAAGGGGCCGAGGTATTGGTAGTGGCAGAGGGGCTAAATCGGGAAAAGGGCAGAAAGGGCAAAAAGCCCGTTCAGGCGGAAGGAAAAGGACTAGTTTTGAAGGCGGTCAGACACCACTATTTAGAAGAATCCCTAAATTGCGGGGCGTTGGTTACAAGAATCCAAGGGATCAGAAGGCAAAGCCAAAGATGGCCGTTGTTAATCTTTTGGATTTGAATCAAAAGTTTGAAGATGGGGACACCGTTACGCCGAAGGCTTTGCTTAGATATGGTTTAGTTGATACAATTAAGTTTGGAGTAAAAATCCTCGGTAACGGCGAGCTCAAGAAAAAACTCAAGTTCAAGGATGTGTTTTTCTCTAAATCTGTGAAGTCACGGATAAAATAATAAGATACTAATATCTTGAAAAATGGCTTGGTATCAAAAAGTAGTACAAATTTTTAAGATAAAGGGGATAAGAAACAAGATATTGTTCACCCTTGCGATGCTTGTTGTTTTTAGGATTGCCGCGGCGGTTCCAGTTCCGGGAGTTGATGCCGATGCATTGCGTCAGTTTTTGAGCAATAACCAGCTTTTTGGGCTTTTGAACATATTCTCGGGCGGAGGTCTGTCTAATCTTTCGATAGTCATGCTCGGCGTTGGTCCGTACATAACAGCGTCTATTATAATTCAGCTGCTTACGATGGTCATTCCGCGGCTTGAGCGTCTTGCCAAGGAAGAGGGCGAAGATGGACGCCGTAAGATCAATCAGCTTACGCGTTACTTGACCATACCTATGGCGGCGCTTCAGACTTATAGTTTGATTACTTTGCTTAATCAAGGTCCCGTTCCCCTTGTGACAAACTTGAGTTTTTTTAATTTTTTAACGATCATTATAGTTGTGACCGGAGGCACTGTGTTTTTGATGTGGATAGGAGAGCTCATATCCGAGCAAGGTGTTGGCAATGGTGTGTCTCTCATCATCTTTGCCGGAATCATTGCGGGTATTCCTTCAGCTCTTCGACAACAGCTTGCCGTATTTGATCCAACACAGATTACGGGTATCGTGGGCTTCGCCGCAATTGCCATCGTGGTCATTGCGGGTGTTGTTCTGATTACCGAAGGTCAGCGTAACATTCCCGTGTCGTACGCCAAGCGCGTCCGC
>AMFJ01004376.1_pt1 | contig 14162 bp, 14 predicted proteins | sample 427208 | NCBI WGS metagenome assembly AMFJ01 (sample SAMN02954298, study PRJNA114691) | groundwater metagenome | biome: aquatic; feature: subsurface aquifer; material: sediment; isolation source: subsurface aquifer sediment | place: USA: Rifle, CO | collected 2008-08
GAGGGGGGTTCGATTCCCCCTACCCGCTCCAGACAGAAAATTGCATTTTTTAAAAGCGCCCCCTTTAAAGGGCGCTTTTGATTTTTTGTATTATTAAGCGTAGAATTGAGAAAGATAAAAATCAAAATCCAACACTGGACACGCTCAATAAGATATCCAAAGCGCTTAAGGCAAATATGGATGATTTAATCAACTAAAAAAATATGAAAAAATCAAACTCGGTAGTCTTGTTCAATCAAAAACGGGTTCGGCGTTTTTATGATGAAAAAAAGGAAACCTGGTATTTTTCCATCATTGATGTTATTGAAGTTTTGACTGACACTACTATTCCAAGGCGGTATTGGAGCGACTTAAAAAGTAAGCTGAAAAATGAAGGCAGTGAAGTGTACGAAAAAATCGTACAGTTGAAGATGACGGCTCCTGATGGAAAAAAAAGAGAGACGGACTCCTTTTCCACAGAAGACCTACTTCGTGTAATTCAGTCAATTCCTTCTCCAAAAGCAGAACCGTTTAAGCTATGGCTAGCAAAAGTCGGATATGAACGAATAGAGGAAACTGCAGACCCTGAACTTGCTTTTGATAGGGCGATGAAAACTTATTTGCAAAAAGGTTATTCGAAGGAATGGATAAATCAACGATTAAAAAGTATTGAGGTACGCAAAGAATTAACCAATGAGTGGCAAGAGCGAGAAATGAAAGAGGGTTTGGAATATGCGATACTAACTGATGAGATTACGAGGGCGTGGGCTGGTAGAAGCGTGAGAGATTATAAAAAGTTTAAGGGGTTGAAAAAAGAAAATTTGAGAGATAATATGACGAATTTAGAATTAGTTTTAAATATGTTGGCAGAAGTTTCAACGACGGAAATATCCAGGAAACAAAAACCAAAAGGATTGGAAGAAAATAAGAAAGTGGCGCGAAAAGGGGGCTTTGCGGCAAAAAAAGCAAGACAGGAAATAGAAAAACAAACAGGCGAAAGCGTGATAACCGCCCGTAACGCTAAAAAATTTCCAAAGCGCTTGAAGTGAATGCTGATGAATTAATTAAATAATTTTTTATGAAAAATAATATGAAAAAATTTTTAATCCCAATCGTTTCGGGAGTGGTAGGCATAATTATTCCAATTGCGGGAATGACAATAACGCCGACCAGGGATTTAATTCTTGGTCTTGCACCAGAAGAAGCTGTATTAAAATTGGCGGATAAAATAGATGAGAATAGAGTATCTTTAGAGCAATCTAATGCTAAAATTGCAGAACTTCAAGCTATTGTTGATTCTCAAAATGCTAAGCTTGTTGAACAAAATAAATTGATTGATTCTCAAAAAGCTTTGGTGGAAAAAACTAATACGGATGTTGCAGCAATAAATACATCTATAAGTAGTCAGATATCAGCAGAATGCCAAACTAAAAAAACAAGTCTTGAGAAATCTCTGGAATCAGCAAAAGATGGACTATCTGATTGCATAAAAAATGCTGATAAAAATGGTCACGGTGATGATGCTGAAGAATACTGCGAAAGTTCATATCGTGTTGACAAGATTAAATCACAAATAGCTGCGTTATCTTGCTAGGGGATTACTTACCATTGGTTACAGTGGTATAAATGGAGTGATTGGTATTGATTGTTATAATAGGCGCATAGAAATGATGGATAATATTTCAAAAAAACTAAATCAAGATAAGCAACTTTGCTATCAGCAATTTCCTATCAAATAAGACATCTCTGCATAAACCCAGTTCGAACGTCCTTGCACAAGGGGCTCAAAATTTAAAAGCACCAAGAATAGACCTTGGTGCTTTTATTTTGTTTGCGGTAGGATGAAATCGAACGGGTCGAAGTGAGCTAGAAATTTCCCTATTTCTTCCAAAGACCGTGGATGTTGCAATATTCGCGCGCTTCTAGGATTTCGCTTTCTTCTATTTCAAATTTAGCTTCGGGGGCGTCGCCGGGGCTGAGATATTTTCGACAAGACTTTCCGTTTTTGGCAATGACTTCAATCCATTGGATATAATGTTTTTCTTCCATTGGATGCGGAACTTCTCCGATTTTCACCAAAACGCCTCCGCACATTTTTTCCACTACCGGAGTATGCTTTTCCGTTCCTTGATCCATTGTCTTGGCGACCAAAAGCTCCATTGGCTGATCACAACAAATAATTTCCGCTCCCCCGACATTAAGCGTTTCCACGATATTTCCGCACACATTGCATCTGAAAATTTGATTTTTTTCGCTGACTTTTGTCATAATTTTGATATTACAATTTAATCTTATTATTCCTTAATACAAAACTTTTATTTTTTTATTTCTTTGTATTTTTTGAAAATTTATTTTCTATCAAACTAAACCTCCACAAATATTCTTTACAATGCTTAGCATAATCTATTCCGATTCGCTTGTCCGTTTTTATTTTCTTGCTTTTTAAAAACTTCGCATCGCCCGACTCAATCCAAATTTTCTCCCTTTTTGTTATATCATATCCATTCAATTTTCTGTCAATCCGCAATAATTTGCACAACTTTCCCGGTCCGTTGGTCTTTTTATATTCCACGTCATCTATTTTAACAGCGCGAATCAACACTGCCGCCGGAAAATCTTTTTTCTCCGTAACGATATTGAAACAATGATACATTCCATAAACCATATATACATAAGCCCTTCCCGCTTCTCCAAACATAAGCTCCGATCTTTTTGTTCTCCCTTTTGAAGCATGACTGGCTAAATCATCTTCACCAATATAGGCTTCCGTTTCGGTTATCATCGCGCGAATTTCTTTTTTTCCAATTTTCCGCGCTATCACGCAACCCAAAAGATCCTGAGCAACTTTTAATGTATCTCTGTTATAAAAATTTCTTTTTAATGGTCTTTTCATATATTTCTATCATTTTTTTCGCGCACACCGAAGAAACATAATTTTCCATTGCTATTTTCTTGGCGTTTTCTGAAAATCTTTTTCTCAGTTCTTTGTCGCTTGCAAGTTTTTCCACAGCGCTGGCAAATTCTTTTTCATTTTCGGAAACCAAAAATCCGCTGGCGCCGTCCATCACCAAATCTTCAACGCCGGTGGCGCGTACTGCCACTACAGGAAGTCCCGAATACATTGCTTCCGAAATAACCATCCCTTGTGTTTCCGATTTAGAAGCGTAAACAAAAATATCGCCCGCCGAAAAATAATCTTTTTTTATTTCATTGGAAACAAAACCGGCAAAAATCACCTGACCCGCAACACTGCTCCTATCCACAAGTTCTTTCAAATTTTTCGTCAAATTTCCATCACCGCCTGCCAAAAATTTCACTTTGCTATTTTTTTTCAAAACTTCGATGACCGAACTAAAAAGAAATTCCATATTTTTTTCATTAGTGAACCTTGTGATGACCACCAACAAAATTTCATCGTCCGCAATTCCATATTTGTTTCTGATTTTTTTTCCATCGGCAAATTCAAATTGTTTTTCATCAATACCGGTTGGAATCGACACAATGCTTTCATTAGCCACTCCCCACTTTTTGATTATTTCCTTCACCGAATCAGTCGGGGTTATCACGAAATCGGCTAAATTGGCATATTTTCTCGCATTGCGAATTGCCCACCAAGCCGCCAACTTGCGTGAAATGACAGGCGGAACAAAATGCGCGTATTGATCATACAGCGTGTGCCAAGTGAAAATCAATGGAATACTTTTTTTCTTCGCCCATTTTTTCGCTGCTGTTCCCAGAAGATTGGGGTGCTGGGAATGAATGACGTCTATTTTTAAATCATCCAAAATTTTATCAATGCGTTTGGAACACGGAATCGCCAACGGAAAACTTATTTTGTAATTTATATCAACGGAAGGATACCGAAAAACCCGCCTCCCCGGCGAACAAGCATTTGAATTATTATCAACATATTCTTTAGTCTCGGGCGCGAAAACATACACCGTGTGTCCCATTTTTTCAAACTCCTTGCGAAAACTTTCAATGGAACCAGCGACGCCGAAAGGATTAGGCAAATAATTATTGGTGAATATCGCAATATTCATCTAATTTTCTTGTAAAAATTTAAGAATATCTTCAAATACGTGTTCATTTTTAATATCAGATATAAAAGTGTGATAGGCTCTTTTGATATATTTTTTATTTTTCTTTTTTGAATTTATTCTTTCATAAATATTTTCCATACTTCCCCGAGAAACAATATGATCGCTAGACGATTGCAGCAAAAGGCAAGGTTGAACAATTTTTTCCAAATTTTTCCTAGCCGCCCTCACGACTTCCGCCGCTTCCAAAACGCTGCTGAGCGGATAAGTTTGATAGGAAATCAAGCGAGTGATGGCGGTTGATTTTCCAAAAGTCGGCGGATAAAACTTTTTTCTATATTTAAAAAATTTGCTGAATATTTTCACAAAAAATTCCACAGTTTTTTCCATTCTCAATTCATAGGGAGTGGCCATTAAAATCAAACCGGAAACATCGGAATATTTTTCCGCCAGCAAAACCGCCAAACTGGCGCCAATTGATGTTCCCGCAACATAAACCCGGCTATGTTTTTTTTTCAACTCCAAATAAGCTTTTTCCACATCATCAAACCAAGTTGTCCATCTCATTTCCTCCAAATCTCTTGGAACAGTTCCGTGTCCCGAAAGCATCGGTCCAGAAACCGTATATCCATTTTCATTCAAAAACGTTCCCAGTCTTCGAATTTCATAGGGAGTGGTTGACCAGCCGTGGATCAAGAGAACGGCTTCGCCATTTCCTCCTGCCTCTTCGGCAGATAAACCTTCAAAATAAAAAGGTTTGTCCAAAAGATGCTTTTCCTCCTTAAAAAGCGCCAGGGGGTCAAAAAAAATGACGCTTTTTGCCTTATTGAATATTCTTTTGATTTTATCAGTCATAATCAAATTCTAGACTTTTTTTGGTTTTTGAGCAAGAAAAAAGCCTGTTGATCTATACTGAGGATTTAAAAAGTATTCTTGCAATTATTATTTTTCACTGTTAACAAAAAGTTTTTTGGATTCGTTTTTTTTGTAAAGCGTTATGCCGACATAGGAAATAATCGCAATTCCTGAAACCGCCCAACCGATCCAATCAATGTATTGGCTGATTTCTTTCCAAAGGTAGCCATAAAAATATCCCATCGCCACCAAGAAACCGCTCCAAACAATTCCGCCCAAAATCGAATATTTCACAAATTTTCCAAAATTCATTTTGGCGATTCCCGCCGCCGTGAAAGTCGCCCAGCAAAGTCCGGTGGTGGATTTAACAGCAAAGATGGTTTTTCCTCCGTGATTTTCAAAATATTTTTCCATTTTCAAAACCAAACTTTCCGTAATTCCCATATACTTTCCAAATCCCCGCACGAATCCCATTCCATATTTATATCCCAATCCATAGAGAATCACATCGCCAATCACATCACCTGCCATTGAAAGAAGAAACACGACAAACCAATTGAAAGCGCCCAGCGACGCCAGCATCGCCGAAACTATCGTGATAACCGGACCTTCGATAATCATCAAGGGTAACATTCCCCAATAACCATATTGTCTCAAAAATTCAAAAATCTGATGTCCCGCCTGTTCCATATTTTTACACGAAAAATTATTACTTCCCTATTATACACCCAAAAACAAAACCCAACACGCCAAACAAAAACCAGCATAAAATGCTAGTTTTTCCATTTGTAGCGCTACGGGGAATCGAACCCCGGTTACCAGGATGAAAACCTGATGTCCTAACCACTAGACGATAGCGCCAAATACGTTCTTATTTTTAAAAAAGCGCTTTGTTTTTTATAACACATCAAAAATTGCCTTTTAGACAATTTTTGAAGAAAACCAGAGGTTTTTTCAACAACTTCAAAAGTTTCTGAAAAAATTTGAAGCGCTATCTTTTAATAACATTAGCAGTGTAGCAGAAACTGAAAAATAATCAAGTGTTCAGCGTTTCTTTTCTTCAATCACTTCAAAAAGTTTTTTCTTTGCCCTATTAATCAATGTTCCAACGGTGTTCACCGGTTTGTTTATTATTTTCCCGATTTTCTGATAGGAATACTCATTAAAATATCTGAGCAATAAAATCTTTTTATATCTTTCCGACAAATGATCCATTGCCTCGTCAACTTCTTCGGAAATTTCTTTTTGTATAAAAATTTCCGCTCCGTCTTTTCCATCAAAACTTGTTTGCAACTTGTCCTTGCTAGACAGAATTTCCTCCCAGGAAATCATTCTTCTTTTGCTTTTTCTTTTTATAAAATTAACCGCTTCATTATGAGCAATTCGATAAATCCAAGAAGAAAATTTTCTCGCCGTGTCAAAACGATGCAAATTTTTGTAAGTCTTGGTAAAAACATTTTGCAAGAGATCTTCCACTTCTTCTTTGTTGCCAATCATATGAAACATATACACAAACAATCCTTTTTCATAACGCTTAAAAAGAATTCTGTAAGCTTCGGGATTTTGATTGTGAACCACTATAACCAAATCACTGTCATTGAGAAATTCGCAGCGCGCCACATCCGAACGCCTTCGTAACTTAAGCTCTCTCTTTACTTCTTTGTCTTGCTTGTTTTCTTGATCATCTTTATTTCCAATATAAAAATCAGTGCTTCTTCTAAAGGGCAGCCCCAAAACATTTTTTATTTTTTTTCTAGAAGTTTTTTTTGTCGAAATTTTTTTGGATTTCGCAATTGTTTTTTTCTTCTTTCTTGCAACTTTGACTGAATTTTTCTTGGAAGCAGCGAGTCTTTTCTTTTTGACTTTCATATGATAACATCATTTAATGATTATTACCCTCGAAAACACACGAATAACCTGCTATTTTCTTAACATATAATTGTATTACTTTTATAAACAAATGTCCAGCAAAATAATTTTGGCAATTGAAACTTCTTGCGACGAAACTTCCGTGGCAATTCTTCGCTGTGAAAAAGAAAACCTAGCCATACTTTCAAACCAGGTTTCTTCTCAGGTAGAACTGCATGCTCAGTGGGGCGGAGTTGTTCCAAACTTAGCAGCCAGAGAACACACCAAAAATATTTCTCCTGTTTTATTCGAAGCATTATCCGAAGCTCAAATTTCTCTTTCACAAATTGACCTTATTTCCGTCACCAGCGGACCCGGACTTATTCCCGCATTAATGGTAGGAGTAAATTTTGCCAAAACGCTTTCCTATCTTTTAGAAAAACCCCTGCTTGGAATACACCACATTGAAGGGCATATCTACGCCAATTATATCAACCCTGACAATAAAAGTCTAAGTGAAAAATTTCACTTTCCGGCATTAGCATTGGTTGTTTCCGGCGGACACACGCAATTGATATTTATGCGGGATCATTTTCAATATGAAATTATCGGACAAACATTAGATGACGCTGTCGGTGAAGCCTTTGACAAAGTAGCGCGTATTCTTAATATTGGTTACCCGGGAGGACCGGCTGTTTCAGCTTTAGCCGAAAAATATAAACCAAGCGACGAGCGACGAGCGACGAGCAAATTCCATGTTCAGTTCCCTCGTCCGATGATAAATTCTAAAAATTTCGATTTTTCTTTTTCCGGACTGAAAACCGCCGTGCTATACGAAACGAAAAAAAATCCTGATTTGTTGAAGGATGCAGAATACATTTCTAAAATCTGTTATGAGTTTCAACAAGCAGCTGTTGATGTCTTGATTTCCAAAACTATCAAAGCCGCCGAAAAATATCAACCAAAAACTATTATGCTGGCCGGCGGTGTTTCTGCCAACAAAAAATTGCGTGAACAACTTGGTCAAGCCATCCAGAAAAATCTGCCATCCATCATCTATAATTTGCCACTACTTGAACTAACCGGGGACAATGCCGCTATGATCGGCGTTGCCGCTTGTTTTCGCTGGCAAAAAATGACGACTCAAGAAAAGAAAACGCTTCTGAAAAATTGGAAAAATTTGCAAGCAGAAGCAAACTTGAAATTAAAACCCATTGACTAAAAAAAGAATTTGTGTTACAAATAGAAGTCAATCAGCTTTTTAACAAGTACATACCAAACAACCTCAGGGAGGCACGAATATGAACCACGCCAATTTAGACTATGAATTAATTACATTATTTTCGACCGCGTTTGTTCTTTTGCTTTTGGCAGTCATCGCAGCAGCTTTTTTTCTAGCAAGATGCATATTGCATTTCAAAATTAAAAAAGCGAAAAAAATGGTATTGAAAAAAATAAAAAGACAATATCGTCTCAATGCTTTCAATATGATGAAAGGGATTTTTCTTTCTATGCGAAAGAATCTAAAAGAAAATGACCCCGATTTCTTTTCAGAAATCCAAGAATTAAGAGCCAGTATCGATTCAATAGATTTATTTGGTTCCAGATTCTGGAATGAAATAATGCTCAGCATCGAAATGCTGAATGAAATAGCAAAAAAATATCTGCCCCAAGAAAGTTTAGCCTATGAAACAATGCAAGACATTTTCATTAAAATCGAAAATTGCAAAAATTGCCTAAAAGCAATAGAGCAAGAAGTCAATTCAAGCGATAACACGCTTGAAGAATTAACTGAGTATCTGGTCGAGCATTATCCAGGAGATAGTAAGGATCCTTATCATACTAAAGATTTAGTTTCTCAAGTTGAGTTGGAGCTGGACAGATTCTTTTTGCCTGCTTCAAAAAAGGACTTGAAAATACGACCTTTTGCAAAAAAACAAAACAAATAACCACGGATGAGTTCATCCAACCCGAAGCGTATCAGAAATGGTACGCTTTTTTTAAATTAAAATGAATTAAAAAATAGTCATTTTCTGATAGTCGTCAGTTCGTAATGCGCCTTGAATTTTCCTCGGTTTACTGATAAACTCGATTTATACGCAATATTTTTAATACTTTATATTCAACATAAACTAATGGAGCTTCCAAAAATATACAGTCCGCAAGAAAATGAAGACAAAATATACAAAAAATGGGAAGATTCGGGATTCCTAAACCCCGATAATTTGAGTTCGTCGGAAACTTATTGCAATATCCTCCCCCCTCCCAACGCCAATGGAGAATTGCATATTGGCCACGCCAGCGGATACACCGTGATGGATATTTTTGGCCGCTGGGCTCGTATGAATGGCAAGAAAACATTGCTTCTTCCCGGCAAAGATCACGCCGGAATTCAAACGCAAGTGGTTTTTGAAAAAAAATTGCAAGAAAAAGGAATTTCACGACACGAGATGGGAAGAGAAGAATTCTACAAACAAACATACGACTTTTGCATCGACCGCGCAAACTATATGCGCAATCAAGAAAAAAAGATTGGAATTAGCGCTGACTGGTCGCGCGAAAAATTCACCCTTGATCCCGATACGCTCAAAACCGCCTTGGAAATATTTGTAAAAATGCACAACGATGGTCTTATCTACAAAGGCAACAGAATTATCAATTGGTGTCCCCGCTGCGGCACTGCCCTTTCCGATGTCGAAGTTCTGCATAAAGACACTCCCGGAAAATTATATTTCATCAAATATCCCCTGGAAAATTCCACTGATTTTATCGCTGTCGCAACAACCAGACCGGAAACAATGCTCGGTGACACTGCTGTGGCTGTTAATCCGAAAGACAAGCGCTATTTGAAATTAGTTGGAAAAAATATTATTCTGCCGTTGCAAAATACAATCATTCCAATTATTGCCGACCGGCGAATTGATTTATCTTTTGGAACCGGGGCAGTTAAAATCACTCCCTCGCATGATCCGCTTGATTGGGAAATTGGGAAAGACCACAATCTGGAAGCAATTCAAATTATCGATGAAAAAGCCGCTATCACCGAACTTGGGGGGAAATATGCGGGACTAACTACTCACGAAGCGCGCGAAGAAGTCCTCAAAGATCTTGAAGAACTGGGACTTTTGGAAAAAACCGAGGAACTAGCGCACTCCGTTTCAATTTGTGAACGTTGCAAAACCATCATCGAACCGCTCACTTCCAGCCAATGGTTTATCAATGTCGATGCTGAAAAGTTTTCACTCAAAAATGAAGCTAAGAAAGCCATTGAAAAAGATTTGATTAAAATTTTTCCGAATAATTTCAAGAAAATTCTGATTGATTGGTTCGATAATATGCGTGACTGGTGCATCAGCCGGCAAATTTGGTGGGGACCACGCTTCCCTGTTTGGTATTGCGAACAATGCGGAGAAGAAAAATATATCGTATCGTTGGAAAAACCGAAAGCTTGTCCGCATTGTGGTGGCAACAAACTCACACAAGATGAAAACACATTTGATACCTGGTTTACTTCCGGACAATGGGTATATACAACGCTAAAATCACGCGAGGAAGATTTCGAAAATTTCTATCCATCCAACACAATGGTAATGGGACGCGACCTGCTATTTTTCTGGTCATCCAGAATGATAATGATGAGCCTCTATGCCACAGGAGAAATTCCTTTCAAAAATCTGTTCTTCACAGGATTGGTTCTTGATAAAGATGGTCATAAATTCTCCAAATCCCGAGGAAACGGAATTGATCCCCTCACAATGATTGATAAATTCGGCGCCGATGCTTTGCGTATGAGTTTGCTGATGGACAGCGCTCCAGGACAAGATTCCCGTCTCTACGAAGAAAAAATCGAAACCTTTCGCAATTTCACCAACAAACTTTGGAACATTTTCCGTTATTGCCTGACGCAAGAAAATTTTGTGCTCTTAGAAGATGTCAAGAAAGAAGACATAAAAAATCATGCCGATGCTTGGATTATTTATAAACTTAATGAAGTAACCACAGAAATCGATAAACTTTTCGCAAACAAACAAATTGCTTTAGCTGCTGATATTTTAAAAACCTTTACCTGGAATGATCTCGCAGACTGGTATCTAGAAATCAATAAGATTGAAAAAAACCAAAAAGTGCTGGGTTATGTTTTAGATAAATTATTGCGCTTATGGCATCCTTTTATGCCCTTTGTTACTGAATATATCTGGGGATTAGCACGGCAAGAAAAATTATTATTAATTTCTTCTTGGCCAAAAATAAATTTATCAAACATCGAGAAAGAAGAAGCATTTTTTGAAAATGGACATTTGTACATTGAAAGATATCTCAAAGAAATAATCATAGCAATTAGAAACATTCGTACTGAAAACAAAATAGAAGCAGGCAAAAAAATTGAAATTGCGCTAAACACTAGCGATAAACAACTTATCTCACTGTTTGAAACAAAACAGCAACAAGAAGTTATAAAAAAACTCAGAACAGGAGTTGAATCAATAAAAATAAACATACCAGAAAATCAATTAAATGATTGGATCAGAAGAACCATTCACCAAGTAGATTTATATGTATCTCTTTCGGGAGCAATTGATACAAAAAAAGAAAAAAACAAGATAGAAAAAGAAATTGCAAACCTTGAAAGTTACGCCATCTCCATAGAAACAAAATTAAATAATGATTCTTTCGTACAAAAAGCCCCTGAAATTCTTGTTTTAGAAAATAAAATTCGATTAAAGGAAACTAACAGAAAACTTTCTGAACTCAAAAAACACCTGAAAACATTAAAATAAAAAGATTGGAATGAAAAATTATTTGGAAACATTTTTTCTGGGAATTTTAGCCGCCTTGGGCTCATTGGTTGTTGTCGCAACCTTTGAAACATTACTAACAATAAACACTTTTCCCGACGCCAATTCAACCTCGGTCCTATTCTTGCCAAAATTTATAATTCTGGCGGTTATTATTGAAGAATTTTTCAAGTTCATTCTTCTCAGAAAAAGAATGGTAATTTTTTCCGGAAGAATGTCTTTACTGATGGGAGGGGTTTTTTTGGGATTAGGATTTTCCGCAATTGAAATTCTTTTTCTTCTGTTTCGAAATGTAATTTTAGTGGAAATTATGTCCAATATTTACAACCTCGCTATTTTGCACATATTAACATCGGCAATCTTGGGATATTTTTTATCTATTTTTCAAAAAAAACTGGCAATATTAGCAATTTTACCCCCCGTTGCATTGCATCTAATATTTAATCTAACTTCTTCAAAAGGCATCAGCGCTGTTCCTGCCTTACTCATATCATCTCTTTTATTTTTATTATTTATCTTGGTTAAAGATGTGCTTTTGGGAAGATTTGCCTTTGGAAAAATTATATTTTATAATAAGGATGGGAAAAGATAATTTTTAATTTCGGTAATTTTTTACAAAAATACCTAAACAACCTATGTTAAAAACAAAAAGATCATTTATGGAAAGAATGACCGGGGCCAAAAGCCTTAATGATAGAGAAGAAAAATCTATGCCTATATATAACGAGGAGGAAACTGAAATAATAACAGGATCCAACTCATTTTCTAATTCTTTTAACAAAAACATTATGGAGGAAGAAACATATTCATCAGATGCCGAAGGTCAACTGACTATCGACGTCTACCAAACAGAAAACGACATAATCATCAAATCAACTATCGCCGGCGTTAAACCAGAAGATTTAGATGTAACCATCAACAACGATATGGTTATCATCAAGGGAGAGAGAAAAAATGAAGAAAAAATAACAGCTGACAACTATTACTATCAGGAATGTTATTGGGGAGGATTTTCTCGTTCTGTTGTTTTGCCGGTTGAAATAATTTCCGACAAAGCCGAAGCCTCCCTAAAAAATGGGATTCTGACAATAAAATTGCCTAAGGCTGACACTACCAAAAGCAAGAAGATTCAAGTTCGTGGTTTTTAGTTTCATAAAATCTACGCACCCTTACATTTGCGGATAAAAGAGATTCTCTTGAAATCTCTTTTATTATCTACAACGAGATAACTGGCTATGAAAAAAAAGATAAATTATTTTTTTCCTAAAAAAACTATACCTTTCTTAAGTGTGGTTATTTTTTTTCTAGTTTTTTCACAGGCCGAAGCTTTTGAATATGACAATGAAATTATTTTGAAAGTTGGAGACTATAAACAAAACGTAGATTATAATGTCTATTCCCAATGGCTTTCTTTCTCCCCCTCTCTTGCATCAAACAAAAATTATCAGTCAGAAATAGAAAATATTAATTTTTGCCCATATAATTCAATTTTTTGCCAATTGACTGTAATTGAGAGATTAAAGTTGCATATTCAAAAATCTGATTCGACAACTTTTGATCAAGAAAAAGCCAAAATATTTTTGGAAGATTTTTCAAAAAAAGTTGACAAGGAACCAGTCAACGCAAAATTCAAAATAGAAAATGAAAAGGTTTCTATTTTTGTTCCAGATGAAAAAGGCTCTCGATTAAATTTGGAACAAGGTTTAACCATAATATCAGAAGCCTTAAAAAACAATGAAAGTGAAATAAATCTTCCTTTTGATAAAATTGATCCAAAAATAAAATCAAAAGACATTAATAATCTCGGCATAAATACGCTTATCGGGGAAGGAACTTCAAATTTCAAAGGTTCTCCATCCAGCAGAATACATAATATAAAAGTAGCCACGGAAAGATTTAATGGATTTCTTTTGGCGCCTGAAGAAGAATTTTCTTTCGTGGAAATATTAGGTCCGGTTGACGGAGAAAACGGATACTTGCCGGAACTTGTGATTAAGCAAGATAGAACTGAGCCGGAATTCGGAGGAGGAATTTGCCAAGTATCCACCACCGCCTTTCGAGCCGCTATTTATTCCGGATTAAAAATAACTGCCAGAAAAAATCACGCCTACCCTGTTTCCTATTATAATCCCCAGGGAATGGATGCGACCATATACATTCCCAAACCAGATTTGCGCTTTGTTAACAACACATCTAACTATATTTTAATTCAAACAAAAATAGAAGGGACTCAACTAACTTTCAGCTTTTTTGGAACTAGCGATAATAGAAGTGTCGAGGTAAAGGGACCATTTGTGATGAAAAAAAATTCTGACGGATCGATGAGTACGACTTTTTCTCAAAAAGTTACCGACAAAAACGGAACTACAATAATAAATGACACATTTAATAGCTACTATGATTCGCCTTCAAAATATCCTCATCCAGGAGACACTCCTAAGCTAACCAAAAAACCTGATGATTGGTCAACAAAACAATGGAAGGAATATAAAAAAGCCAATGGTCTCTAGGCTCTGACTTATTTATTGACTATTAGATAAAAATGAATTAGGATGGAAGAAGTGTTTTTGGGAAAATACTTGCGCTGTTAGCTCAGTTGGTAGAGCAGATCCCTCTTAAGGATATGGTCGGGGGTTCAAATCCC
>AMFJ01036005.1_pt1 | contig 14156 bp, 14 predicted proteins | sample 427208 | NCBI WGS metagenome assembly AMFJ01 (sample SAMN02954298, study PRJNA114691) | groundwater metagenome | biome: aquatic; feature: subsurface aquifer; material: sediment; isolation source: subsurface aquifer sediment | place: USA: Rifle, CO | collected 2008-08
TCAAGGCCTGAAATCTCTTTTGCAACCTCGTCAATTTTCTGTTGATAATATCCCTGATGATTTTCAATGAATTTCTCAAACTGGCTGACTTTTGCAAATGACTCAACTGCTTTATTAAGACTGTCAATTATAATGGATTTATTGGCTATAGTGTTGGGCAATCCAAAATTATCCAGTTGCAGAAACTGCATAAATGAAATGTCTTTATGGAAATTTTCATTATAAAATTGTCCGTTTATTGATAAATGAGCATAATAATTCTGCAAAACCTTTTTTATGAATTGAATAGATTTGTCATTTTTATTTAAAGCAAAGAAAGCGTTTATATCAGTTTTGTATCTGAAATCAAAATTGTTCAGATGATTTGAATTACTCAAGTAGGCCATTATATGAAATAATTCAAGTTTAGTATTAATCTCAATTTTTATTCCCTTTGTTTCTACTTCAAAAGTTTTAAAATTATCTGCTTTAGAGTATCCTGTTGAAATTATCAACAAAAATCCTATGGCTAATAATCTATTTCTCATAATTCTTAACTTATTTCATGTTACTGAGCACAGTTCATTTACATCTTTTTCGGCCGATCTACGGTTAATTCATTTCTAACGTTGCCTGTATTCAATGTGGTTTCTGGTTCAAACAATAGTAAATGAACCTCAGAATCAGCAATTGGTCTATGTTTCACTCCCCTTGGAATAATAATGAATTCACCTTCATTTATTTCAATAATTCTATCACCATAATCCATTTTCAAAAGTCCTTTAATAACTAAGAAAAGCTCATCCTCATTTTCATGGTGATGCATTGAAAATTCATTTTTGATTTTTACAAGCTTAACATGTTGGTTATTTAATTCTCCAACTATAACAGGCTTCCAGTATTCATTTACCAAGCATAACTTTTCTTGTATATTTACCTTATCCATGTTTGTTGATGTTTTTATAAATTGAGCATACCTCTTGTTATAGGGCATTTATTGATAATTTCTTGTTTTTACAATTTATGCAAAAATCTCTATGAACACACAGTATTGCCCCACAACTTGAACAAATCCAACGCTTATTTTCCCGTTCCACAAATCTATCCAACCCTATGTTTCTAATTAATTCAAGGTTTTCAATCATACTCATATAGTACTTATTTCTATACCTTTTATCCAATTGCTTCAACCTTCTACAAGGATATTTTTCACAGTCGTAACAAAATTTTGAATCTGTTTTGTTTAATAACTCACAATTTATTATGATACATTTTTTACAATATTCAGGTTTGTAATTGCAAATTTCTCTGCACCCGTTACAGCGATTTTTATCTCGTAGGAATGCTAAACATATCCCACAATCCATTCCACATGGTGCTATAAGTGAATTATTTATCATTTTCTATTAATCAATAGAGGGTTTTGTCAACGACCAATGGCTGTGGATGATTTTCCACTCGTTATTTTCTTCAAGCCTGTACACTTCTGTGCAATTCTCTTTCCAGAGCTTTTCACCTGAGTATGAGTGCAGATTGTAGGTAAGAACAGCCATGGTACTGGTTGACTGTACAACAGGATTTATCATTTCGAATTTATCCATTTTTACCTTTCCTCTCATGCTTTCGTAAAACACTTTTATCTTGTCCCAACCATCAATACGCCTTTCATGGGCCGGGTCGAAATAAGTAAAATCTTTTGAATAAAGTTCAAGATAGGGAGAAGGATCGCCATTGTGCCATGCATCAAGAGCTTTTGTCTCCAAAGCAATTATTGATTCTGCAATAGTGAGTTTATCCATGATATTTTATATAAAGTTGATAATTATTCTGTTTCAATACTCAACACCTTTCGAGTTCAGAACTTATTTTTCTTAAAATCCTTTTTATAGTTCTTCATCACTTTTCCAAACTCTTTATCTTTTTTTTGTCTCTCTTCAATTGTTGATTCAAAATGTGCTTTTTCCCGCTCCATTTTCAGATAGTTTTCATAGGATTTTTTGTCTATATCTCCTTGTTCAACTGCTTCAATTACCGAACAACCGATTTCATTTGTATGTGTACAATCTTTGAATTTGCAATTTAGCGAAAGATGGATAATTCTGTCAAAAGTGGTTTCCAGTCCGCCTGAAGTATCAGCAATTCCTACGTCTCTCATTCCCGGATTATCAACAAGAATACCACCGCTTTCAAGAACGACTAATTCCCTGTGACTTGTTATGTGTCTTCCTTTATTAGTACTTAGGCTAATTGAATCCGTTCTCATTAAAGTTTTTCCTGAGAGATTGTTCAATAATGTTGACTTACCCACTCCTGAAGACCCAAGCATACAGTAGGTTTTACCCTTTTCAATAGTCATTTTAAGTGCTTCGTATCCATACTGAGTTTCGTTACTGATTGCAAAAATTACGATATCTTTTATTCGTTGTTTAATACTGCCAATAATTTCAGAAATTCTTTGTTCATTTATTAAATCAGTTTTCGTCAATACAATTATCGGTTTTACTTTAGACGAATAACAAATTGTCAGGTATCTTTCAAGTCTGTTGATATTAAAGTCTCTGTCAATGCCTTGAAGCAGAAATGCATAATCAATATTTGTTGCTATTATTTGTATCTCTCCAAATTGACCAACGGTCTGTCTAGAAATCATAGATAGTCTCGGTAGTGTTTTATGGATTACCGAAAATTCAGTATCATACGTTGTTAATGCAACCCAATCGCCAACCGCCGGGAAATCTATACGGCTTTTTGCCGAAAATCTTAAATTTCCTGATATTTCGGCTTCATATTCCCCGATTTCGGTTTTTACAATATATCTTTCCTTATGCTCCGCAATAACTCTTCCAATTTCAAACTCTGTAAGGTTATTCTCTACTCTTAATTTCTGGAGTTTGTCATTGTATCCAAAATCTTCTAATTTCATAACTATTGGAATGTTTCGTTTTTGCACTGACCGTTAACATTCTTACGGTAAATTCTCTTTTTAATGGGATTTTACTGCGTGTTATCATGTGTTAATTCTTGGTATTTATCAAATTCACAATGACTTTAATCATAACATCCATTTCCTCCTGCTTACTGACTGCTATCATCAATGTTAAAGCAACTAATGTGTTATCAGCGATTCTTTTATTGCCTGATCTATCGTACAGTACTCCATTTTTTGAGAGGAAGTAAAGAAACATAAATGCAGCAATTCTTTTATTACCATCCGAAAAGGAGTGGTTCTTTGTAATGAAGTAAAGAAGATGAGCAGCCTTCTCCTCTATGCTTGGATAAAGGTCTTTCCCATCAAATGTCTGATAGATTGTTGATATGGAGCTCTTAAACGAATCGTCTTTTTCTCTTCCAAAAAGGTTGCCGTTCCCAAGTGTCTCCCTTACGCTTTTTAGCTGATTAATTGCTTCAGAATATGAAATCCGATAAATATCTTTACCGGAGGTATTCGATATTTTCAAAGACTGATAATCGTATTGATCTAAGATATCCAATGCATAAGAGTAGTCAGATATTATGCTAAGCAAACCTTTACTTTCATCTGATGTCAACTCCTTACTCTGTATAGCAGAACTTAATATCTTAATAGTTTTTTGTAATTCCTGCAACTGATCATTTTGCAGTTTTAGAACTTTTTCATTAATAGAGTAGCCTTGAACAAGATACTCTTTGAGAATTTTGTTTGCCCAGATTCTGAATTGAGTTCCTCTTTGTGATTTAATCCGATAACCAACAGATATTATTACATCCAGATTGTAATAATCAACCTGATATACTTTGCCGTCTGCAGCAGTTGTTGCATATTTTGCAACAACTGAATTATAGATTAATTCATTTTCTTTGAACATGTTAGATATATGTCTGGAAATAACCGACTTATCCCTTTCAAATAACTCGGTTATTTGTGACAGGCTTAACCAAACAGAATCCCGCTCAAGTTTTACCTCAATCTCTGTCGTCCCATTATCTAAACTGAAAATTTGAATAGTCGATTCTTTCATAAATACATCTTTTAATTAAAACAAATTAATGCATGATAACATTCTCATGGTAAGGTGTCGTGCGGGATTACGAAACGATTTTCTATCAGTTAACACCGACTTTTTTACGAGCCACAAATCTTCGAAAACCGCTAAAACCTCCATGCACTTTACCAGGTGTTGTGTGTAGGTTTTAATTTAAATTATAACTCTTTTTCTTTATCACTTCATTAAGTTGATATGATATAAAAGAGAACCAACCAAAGACAACTATTCCAAATAACCTTTGGGTCAAACCACGATAGTTTACGGGGTCTAAACTAGCAATCATTGACCATAAATAAAAAAACATCAGAAAACCAGCAACAATTGATATTCTATGAACAGTTCTATTATTAATTAAATTATTCAATTCATACAAAAAAGCAAAAGGGAGAATCATTATAAATAAACCAAGTCCATAAAACCCGTGCCATGGAGAATTTATTGGATAAATAGCTCCAAAAATAAAAGTCACTCCAAAAGCAAATACCAAAATAGATGATATTGAAAATCTATTTTTAAAATTTATTAATAACCCTAATGCTAATAAAAACAAGGAAATACTTGTTAGTATTATTCCAATCTGGAATAATATCACTGCGCTTTTGTTCGAATTAATTCCTAATTCACTAGCATGCTGCCCTAAATGACTATATTCATTAGCAAAGAATCCTGCAATTATAATACTGCCAAAATAAATAATCGGTAAGAAAATAGCCTGTTTAATTAATAATTGTTTCATAGTTATTTTAATTGTTGATTAATAAGATTTTGTTTTTATAAACTTACACACAACGGTTGCAAATTGGTTGCGTTTGGGAGTTTGAAACCGCTGTCTTACCCCACGAAAGTAAAGCTACCAAAAAGCGTTAAGAACTCTAAATGCGTTATCAACCCAAATGCAATTAATTTGCTGTTAGGTACAGTATATCTTTCAATTTTTTAATAATTCTGATATTGCTTTTTCTAATACAATATCTTTTTTGTCAATAAAACTTTGCTTTGTTTCTTTTACCTCAATGTCAGGAATTACACCTATGCCAACATAAGCAATTCCATCAGGTGAAATATCTTTTTTTGAACAAATATTAGCCGTTGCAAATCCTTCAATCAGGGTAATTCGAACACCATTTCCAGTGCTTCCACCAGTTGATGTTCCGATTATTTTTCCTCGATTCATTCCTCTGAATATTACGCAAAAGTCTTCCGAAGAAGAGAATGTCCCTGCATTAATTAAGACCACAATAGGTTTATCGTATGTTTTCTTTTTTTCAACAGGTGATAAATATTCAGAAGAATTTGAGTACCATTCTGGTGGATAATTCCAAGAAGCATGAGCTGGAATATACATTCTACTAATCCATGAGCTTGTTTTAATAGGTTTGAAACTTAAATGGGTTAAGATATAGTCAGCATTAGCTGAACGTCCTCCTCCATTGTCTCTCAAATCAATAATCAAAGCTTTTGATTGGAGAATTTCCGAATACAAACTGTCAAAAAGTTGAGTAAAAGAATCGTTCATAAAATCTGTGACAGTCAAAAGCCCTATATTGTTATCCAACGTTGTATATCTTAGAGTTGAATAATCATCTGTTTCAGTTTGGGTTGAGTTACTTTCTTTCTCTTTAATATCCCAGTTCGTATTTCTATCAACGTCTAATGTAAATTTTCTTATTCCATCATAAAAATCCACCTTAACATGAATAGTTCTTTTTCCTTTGGTAAGTTCATATTTGTTGAATACTTTATAATTTAACCATTGAGATGTTGATGAAGGAACATATTGACCAAGAACTTCCTCGCCGTATTTTATAATATCGACACCATCTATTGCAGTTACTTCAACTCCTCTCTTCACTCCTTTCAGGATAAATTCGGAACTCCATACTTTATCAACAAACACTTTTCCATCAATGAATTTTGTTGTAAATGGAGCGGGAGTAATTCTGTCTTGCAGGTCAGGAGTCATATCATGCATAATAAATGTGTGTCCGTCTTTTACGGAAGCAACAATTCTTTCCAACTCTTTAATATAAGTATATGTGTCTTTTGTATCCAGTACTTTTTGTATAGATGTAGAATAAAGGCTATCCCAATCAAATTTAAGTTGGTTATAATAGACAAAATTGGTTCTAACCCCTTCCCACAAGCGGGATAAACCAAGTATTTTTTCTGTATTTGATAATACTCTATTCTTGTCCTGTTTTTGTGAAAACAATGACAAAGTACAGAATAATAACAAAATTAATAATGACGTTTTTTTCATTTCACTAAGTTTTAAACTCTTATATTGAACCTAACGTTCGGCGGTATGGTCAGTAAGGGATTGCGAGCGATTTACTATCAAGGTACACGAAACTTTGAAGCGTGCTACAAACCTTCGCATACCTCTGAAACCCTTATTCGCTATACCGCTTGTTGGGCACTGGCATTTTTTGGTTCTATTTTTAAATCTGACTGTACAAGTTGTCCGCTTTTAATGGTCTCTAATAATTGATTCATGAATCGGGTAGCAGGTGCTCCATCAACTATATCATGGTCAAATGATACTGTTAAACATAGATGCTCTCTTGACACAAATTGATTGTCCAACTCAATGATTTTTTTTTCTATGCTCCCAACTGTAATTAAAACTGTAGCTATCCCATGTGGAATAAACCAAATTGGTTCTTTACTAAACATTCCAACTGCAGTAACAGCAATCTTTCCATACTTTTTAGCCATGTAGATATTTTTGTCTGCAATCCGAATAAATAGTCTTAGAAGGAAACTCGGTATTAAACTAATCCATGTTTGACCTGAAAGACTACCAAGTGTGTCAGTATGTTGTTTTTTTGCTTCTCTTATTTCCTGGTGTATTTGAAGATAAGTCTTATCCTGAGTTTTTTTAATTCCGATTGGTTCAGGCACATTCTCTCCGGCAATTTCACGTTCAATTAATACGCTTATTGTAATGTCATCAAGTAATATAAGTTTTCCGCCTTTAGTAAATGAGTTAAATCGAGGATAATCTTTAATAACATATGAAAGACATGTCACAATATAGGCTGTCAAAGAAAGTTTTTCACCTGTTTTTTCGAAATGTTTTTTAATCAAGTCCCTTGGCGCTGTAATATCAACTTCGGTAAAACAATGTATCGCATTTTTATTTTTTGTCATAGTCGCAGAAGCAATAACTGCTCGTCGATTAAAACTTAGTGGTACACTTTTATATCCTTTTTTCGTTGTCATTTTTTAAATAATTGATTCTATCGTGGTGTCCTTCTTATGCTTGTGCCCAACGTTTGGGTAAATGAAAAGTTGGGCATTTCGGAGCGACAAACCTGTCAACCCGCACAAAGTTAATTGCGAGCAACACAGTTCAACGTTAGCACTGACCGCCCAATTTTTTATATAACGTGTTAGCGTTTCGTGCTTTCTTTTCAGGTCTGTCCATATTTCAATTCTTCTGTCTTTCATTTTCTTTTTCACCGTGCAGTTGGGCATTTTTTGAAAATATTTTTTCTTCATTGGGTTTGCTTCCAGGCTCTTTGACAAAGTTTTGGTTGTAGCGTTGGATGTTAATATTATTTATGAATAGTTACCATTGCTCTCAATAAGGATGCTGCCCACCAAAAAATATTATGTTTGACAATTGCTTGTCGCATTTGTACCATTCTCAGTTGTTGCTCTTCTATCGGCATTTCCAATGCTAATTTTATTGCGTCTGCCATCTTGTCTATATCATACGGATTTACAATTATTGCTTCCTGAAGCTCATGAGTTGCACCTGCAAAACAACTTAGGATAAGAGATCCGTCATTATGATTTCTTGAAGCCACAAATTCCTTCGCTACAAGGTTCATTCCGTCATGCAGGGATGTAACCATGCAAAAATCTGCGGAAGAATAGTAAGGATTAATTTCCTTGTGGCTGTGATGCCGTTTTAATAATAATATTGCTTTCCAGTTTTTTGTTTTGAAACGCAAATTAATTCGGTATGCTTCATTTTCAACAGCACTCATCATATCAGAAAAGCTTTTAAGGAAAGTACGGCTTGGTGCACCAATTTGCACAAAAGTAAATTTACCGACAAACGATGGATTTTTTTCCAAGAACCGCTCAATGGCAAGAAATTTCTCTATAATACCTTTTGTATAATCAATCCTGTCTACACCTATTCCCATATATTGTGCAATGATGCCATGTTCGTCAAGCAGTTGGGATGGTTTTGATTTCGGTAAATTATTTTCAAAATCTTTTAATGTGAATGCAATGCTAATAGGAAATGGTTTGATAAGAGTTGTATGTGCACCTATTTTCACAGAGAAATTATCCCATTGAACCCTTGATTCAAGTACATTATTGACTGTTTCAAGAAAATGATTACAATGGTATTGAGTATGAAACCCGATTAAGTCTGCTCCGAGCATTCCTTGCAGTATTTCTCTCTGCCAGGGACAAATTCCAAATGATTCGGAATTTGGCCAAGGGATGTGCCAAAAAATAGCAACCTTTGCTCTTGGTTTTTCTTTTTTGACCATCTCAGGTAAAAGCGCAAAATGATAATCCTGTATTAAAATAAATGGAGAGTCCTCATTTTTTGTTTCCTCAATTATGACTTTAGCAAAATTTTCATTTACCTTTTTGTAATAATGCCAATCCTCTATTCTAAATATTGGACGTGTATGAGCGATAAGGCACAATGGATAAATGCCTTCATTAGAAAATCCATAGTAAAAATGGTCTTCTTCCTCTTTTGTAAGCCATATTCTTTTCAAAGTATATTTTGGTTCATCGGGGGGGACTTGGATTTTATCACTTTTGTCGACGGTCTCTTTATCAGCATTCCCTGTTCCTGATGCAATCCACAATCCGCTACATGCTTTCAATATAGGCTCCATCGCTGTAACCATACCACTTGCAGGCATGATGCAATTAATTTGTTTGCCTTCTCGAATGTGCATATATGGCTCACGATTGGAAACAACTATCAATTTTTTGTTCTGCAAAAGATTTTCTATTTCTACTTTCAGCCGCTCGGGTGTCCAGATAGATTCTGCACTTGTTCTTAAACGTGCTTCTTCATCCGCGGTGGCTTTGGCTTCGTGCATTGCCTTTGCAATACCCACAATCTCTTTATGCAATGGGGCTAGGAATTTTGCAGGCGGTTGTTTCTTTAGCAGTTCAATATTTCCGATGCGTGCTGCTTTTACCCAATCCACAATTTTATTGATGGGGCTAAAAATTTCCCATCGAATTATGAGAACAGTAACAAGCGATACTAACAATGCCTGAATAAACCACCTGATAAAATTCCGAAACCAAATACTGCCGCTGATATTATCTATGTATTCAGCGTCTGTGTATATAATAATTGCATTGTTTGATATTTCTTCCCTTTTTATCGGCTTGATATATTGATATATGTTTTTCCCTCCCACAGAAATGAAAGTTCCGAGCGTAGTGTCTGCGGCTATTGATTGAGAAATATAGTCGAGCGAGGAATTAATTAAATTACGAGATGAATTGTTGCATATTATGTTATCGTTGCTGTAATAAATTGCCATGCCAAGCAAATTGTACTTATTGTTGATGCTGTCCACAAAATGCTCAAAGTTTTCCTTATTAATTTTCTCGTAAAATGTATTGTCTTGAAATATTTCTTCAGCAACCTGCGTAGCCCGTATTTCAAGTTCGCTGTTTAGTTTAGACCTTTCTGATGAAATCTGATAAACAGTAAAACCGAATGCCACTAGTCCGACAGCAATTATAATTGAAAATATAAGTGCAATGTTCAATCGCATAATGATAATTGTTTTAATAATATAATAACATCTTTTACATTGTTGAGTTTGTGTTTTGCCAAGGTCGTTGTATTGCCAATTTTAATAGTTTCTGCATTTGGTTGGTCTAAAAGAAACTCAAACATTTCTTCATCTGTCGCATCATCTCCTATTGATAAAATATAATCATAATTGTTTTGCTCGATCATTTTTATTATCGCTTTCCCTTTGCTAATTTCTTTTGATATTATTTCAATACTTTTATTTCCATCTAATATTTTTAAGTTGTAGAATTGAATATAGTTTTCTTCTAATATACGGATTATTTCTCTTGACCGTAAATACCCGGATTCTGAATCTGCATATCTATAATCCCAGTTTAAAGAAAACTGTTTTTCTTCTACAAATGATTTAGGACATGTTAAAGTAATCTGATTCAAAATTGGTAGGACTTTATTTTTCCATAAATCGTTATCAATTGTTTGTTTCTTCCATTTTCCATTTATTTTGAACATTGCTCCATGTTCGGCAATAAGAACTATTGGCAGATGGCCTAGCAATTTGTCAATATCCTGATATATCCTGCCAGAGATGATAATTACTTTTGTTTTTGGATTGTTCTCTAACTTTATAAGAATATCTATCAATTCCTCAGATGGTATTGCTTTTTCAGGTACTGGTGAAATGACTAGTCCTAAAATATGGCTACGGGTTAAAAATTAATTTATGCTACATTTTCAAAAACCATATTTGGTGTTTTATACCCTAAAGATAGGTGAAGTCTTTTATTGTTATATAGTTTGATGGCACTTTTTGCAGCTTGTTTGGCATGTTTTGTATTGAAGAAGCACTGATCCAGGTAAAATTCATCTTTCAGTATGCCATTGACACGTTCAGCGACGGCATTTTCATAACAATGCTTTTCCTCGGTCATACTGATCTTGATATTTCTTTTTAGCAATTCATTTGTGTACTGATTGCTGCAATACTGTATGCCACGGTCTGAGTGATGGATGAGTCCTGCCTTTGGCTTGGCTTTCCAAAGAGCTTTCTGGAGGGCACGTTGACAGCCGACAAGTTCGAGTGAATCACTCAGGTCATGACCTATTATCTTTCTTGAATACAAGTCAGTTATCATCGCTAGATAGCAAAACCCTTTTATGGTCCTGATATATGTTATATCCGACACCCACACCTGATTAGGAGCCGATATCTCCATGTCCTTTATCAAATTGTTGTACTTATGGAAACGATGGTATGAATCGGTTGTCTTGCATGTTGCTTTCTTGCGTTTTACCAGCATATCATGCTCGCGAAGAATGTCGAACAACTTGTCTCTGCCAATCTTCAGGACGGGTCATAATAAACGATAACGGTAAATTGTATGAGTAGTGGCAGGTTGCGTGGTAGTTTCCTGTCAAACCGATACGCAGTTTAAGCGGGCTACAAACCTTGATATTTAGCACTTTCCCTGCCATTAATTATACAAAATGTTGGGTGCTGGCCTTTTTTACATAATCATTATAGTCGCTTTTTATAAACTCGCAAGGCAAAGATATAAGCAACAACCATTATTCCTATACACCATGCAAGAGCTATCCAGATATCGTTACCTACTGGCTGATTATTGAGTAATGCTCGTATTGCATTTACTATTGATGTTACAGGCTGGTTTTCGGCAAAAACTCGGACTACTTTTGGCATTGTATTGGTCGGTACAAACGCAGAACTGATAAAAGGTAAAAGATGAATTACAAAAGCAAATGCACCTGCGCTATCTGCTGATTTTGCGGAAAGGCCCGCAATTACAGCTATCCATGTCATGGAAAGGGTAAACAAACCAAGAATACCAACTACGGCAAGCCAAGGCAATACTCCTGCAGGTGAATGGAATCCCATAATGAAGGCAATAAGAATGATTATGGTAACCGAAATTGCATTAGATACTAACGAGACAAGCACATGCCCCCATAGTGCAGCCGAACGGGCAATCGGCATAGAGTGGAAACGCTCAAAGATACCACGTTGCTTATCCAGAAGCAATCGATAAGATACGTAGCCGATACCATTAGCAATGGTCATCAGAAGAATGCCTGGCAACAGGTAATTCACATAATTATCTGTACCTATTTGAATTGCTCCACCTAATACGAAAACGAAAAGTAGCATAATCGCAATTGGCGAGATGGTGACTGTCATGATTGTATCCAAGCTACGAAATATATGGCGCATGGAACGACCAAACATAACACCCATATCTATGAAAAAATATGTTTTTATAGTTTCCATTTTAGTTTTCCTCCTTTTTTGCAACAACTGCAAGAAAAATATCTTCCAGAGTCGGTTGTTTTTCAATATATTCAATTTTTACAGGTGGGCATAGTTTTTTAAGCTCTGCGAGAGTGCCATTTACGATAATCTGGCCTTTATGAAGAATGGCAATTCTGTCGGCGAGTTGTTCTGCTTCATCCAAATATTGCGTGGTAAGAAAAATCGTTGTGCCATTAACTGCAAGTTCTTTAATAAAGTTCCAAACCTCTATGCGAGCCTCGGGGTCAAGACCTGTGGTTGGCTCGTCAAGGAAAAGAAGCGGAGATTTTCCAACAAGGCTCATGGCAATGTCAAGTCTGCGACGCATTCCACCTGAATAAGTAGAGACCCTGCGGTCGGCAGCATCAATTAAATCGAAACGATTAAGTAGTTCATCTGCAACCTTATTAGGATTATTGAGATGCCGAAGTTTGGCAATCATTATGAGGTTTTCCCTTCCAGTTAATATTTCGTCAACTGCTGCAAATTGCCCTGTTAAACTAATTGACTGTCTGACATTTTCAGGATTTGAAATAACATCAAAACCGTTTACGATGGCAGTTCCACTATCTTGTTTTAACAGTGTAGTGAGGATTTTAACTATCGTTGTTTTTCCTGCACCATTAGAGCCAAGCAGTGCGAAAATACTGCCTGTTTTTACTTCAAAATCTACTCCTTCCAATACTTTGACGTTTTTATAGGATTTTATCAGATTTTGTACTGATATTGCTATTTCATTATGTATCATTTTCATTTCCTCCTTTATTCAGATAATAATGTTATCCCTGTTAGATTTGCCAGATTGTTTTTCAAAAAGGCATAGGTTATTTTATCGGCTTTACAGTCAATAAACTCAACCTGTTTCATTTTCTTGTTATTTTTAAAGAAGGTATTAATTAATGTAGCATTTTGAAATTTAACTTTTTTAAATCCACAATTTTCAAAGGAACAATTTTCCAATGTGCCTTCGAAGATAATATCGCCAAAATATGTATCAGTAAATGTGGTACGATTCCACAAAGCATTTGTAATTGTATTTTTCTCTAAACCACCTGATTTAACTTTAGCTCCTGTAAAATCGGCACCTGTAAAGTTGCAATTTATTATATAACTCCCGATAAATTCAGTTTCTTTCAGTGAACAATTATTGAATTGATTATTAGCCAAATTCGATTTCTGTATAAGACTTTTACTGATGTCGGAGTTTGAGAAGTCGCATTTATCAACATTATTGTTTTTTAGCAGAAGTCCCGACATTTCCGAACCAATAAACTGACAATTCTGCATATTTGACGAACTGAACTTTTCGTGTAGGTTCTTCAACCCTGAAAAATCGCTATCCACCAAATTCAACTTTGACATATCCCAACTAAGATTTTTCTTTTGTTTTTCGGTAGACAATTTAGTGGATTGATTTTCCAATGATTCATTGGATGACATTTCGGTAACAGAGGATTGGAAATTATCTGAAAAATAGTTAAGGTCAACACTAAGAATTTCAGCCAGACGATTAAAAGTTGTGATATCTGGCATTGATTCTCCACGTTCCCATTTACCAACTGCCTGAGAACTAATAAATAGTTGTTGAGCAAGCTCTGCTTGAGAAAGATTTATTCTCTTTCGTGCTTTGGCAATCTTATTGCCAATTTTTTTTGTTTCTAACATAAATGCAATTTTAAAATTTATGATGAAACAAAGGTATTTTGATATATGTCCTGAATCAAAAAAAAACAGTTACTTTTAGTTGTAATCAAGCTACATTTGGTTGTTTTCTGAAACTATTAGTAGTATAATTGGTGTTCTAATCCTTTTTGTTCTTCAATAGGAATTTTCAAGTTAGAAAAGAACCATCATCGGAGCTCTTTTAGGCTTACACCCAACGTTCGGAACTATATGTAGTTGGGGATTGAGGGCTGCTTTCCTGTCGAACCCCGATGCCGTTGTTGCGGGCTAAGGGCTTTGTTGTCCGCACCGAATCGAAGATCCGCGGAGCGAAACTCCAATTGACACATAGTTTTTGTTAGCGTGCGTTTTAATCAATTTCTTTTTTACAATTTAAACAAATATCTCTGTGAACACACAA
>AMFJ01018989.1_pt1 | contig 14060 bp, 14 predicted proteins | sample 427208 | NCBI WGS metagenome assembly AMFJ01 (sample SAMN02954298, study PRJNA114691) | groundwater metagenome | biome: aquatic; feature: subsurface aquifer; material: sediment; isolation source: subsurface aquifer sediment | place: USA: Rifle, CO | collected 2008-08
TCAATATTTACACCACTTCACCGGACAGTAGTGGAGCGCTAGCGAAGGATCTTATCTTAATCCTTCGCTCTCGCTCGCAATGACGAAGTGTACATATTTGTTTAATAAAAAAATTTCATCTTAGGTTAGTGCCATTGATCTATATCACATTGTTTTTTGGTTTTCTAATTTGTGCTCTCCTGTTATCACAACGGATTGTTGATCCATAGTATTGTTAAGATTCCCTGAGAACAGACTCCCTGAAAACAATTGAAAAGGATTGATTCCGCCAGGAGGCCCAATAACAAGATTTACCCGTGCATTTCGCAACCCCTCCGCTTGTATTCTAGCCAGTTCCAGTTGAAATGTTTCTCGAGACTGTTTTAATACTCTTGCTTGTAATAATCCAGCTTGTTGCTTTGCTTTTTCCATTTCGAGTAAGGCTTTTGCTTCAATTTTTGCCGCGTTCAATTTCGCTGTAGCTGCTGAAACCAGACTCTCATTTTTTTGTTTTTGTACAATAGCTTGGACTTGTGCTTCTTGATCTGCTTGTTTGGTTGCAAGATCAGTTTGTTGGTCAATGAGGGTTTTCTTAGTATGTGTTTGCGCAGTGAGCAGCGATTGTTCCTCCATTTTTTTGCCAATTTCAGTATTCATAATTTTAGGTGTTTCGAATCTAAGCTGGACTAACGTAATGCCATACTCATCCAAATGTTTTGCCAATTTATCTCTTACACCATCTTGAATCGTGCTGAAAAGGGATGGTGCAGACGCTTTTTGTTCATCATGAGGAAGGTTGGGTTTATTGGAATAAGATGATAAATAAGTGCTTGAGTTGGATTGTTGGATCGCATTTGCCATATCGGCTGTAGCAAGGCTTTCAATGTGAGGTACAATGCCTGCTTTGCCTAAACGCTTTATTGCTGTTTTCGCATCATGAATGTGGTAAACGACACATAACTTCACGCCTATTATCAAACGATCTGCCGTTTGAAATATTTCATACGCGATTTCATCCGGTGTTGCTTTAGGATTTTCTTTTAATCTTAGCGTTTTGGTTCCCTCAGAAGGCAAGAGTAATGTTTTAGTATTGATATCTAAAAAAGAATCTACATTATGCATAGGAGAAGTAATCAATATAGGTTTATCAATGATAGTTAATTCACCTTGATTGTAGGTAATTGCGACTTCACCTGTTCGCGGAATGATTCGTTTGAGAGATCCATGAGTGATTGATTTTTCTGCAGCATTTTCAAAAAGAGCTTCCTCCTCTTTCTCTTCTTTATCCTCTTTATCTTGAGTTTTTTTTGAGTCTAGTTTGAATAAAGGGGTATTAAATACATAAGGTGCATCACGTGCTTCAAGCAAATAAGGTGTAGAACCAATCCAAATTTTAGCAATTGAACCCGCAGGTACTCGCAAAATATATATTGTACCATGTTGAATGTAGGGTGATGCCTGCTTAATAAGATCTTTTCTAGGATCAAAGCTAAATAATGGATCATGAATAACATGCGGACCTTCATCTAATAATATCGGTTTGTTGCCTAACATGGCCTTAGCATATTGGCCGCGTGGCACATTGACTACGTAACTTCCGTGAGCACCATAGAAAGGAGAATTGATTTTATGTTTACCTGTTCTTTCCAGAATAGTATTAGGTCCTGTTATAATAGATTCCAAAGCAATTTTTTGATTATTAAATAGCGCAAGTTCGGGTGTTTGATTGCGATGGCCAAGTAATACTTCACCAGGATTCAGTCGTTCACCGCGAATCATCGAGGTAACAAAACAACTTTGCGTTACATTTTTGTTAAATGCGTTAACAATATTTGCTGTTTGCGTAGTGAAATCTTCATTAGCTAACGTTGAAGATGTGACTACATCGCTTAATTTTTTTTCTTTTCCGCTATCAACTGACGAAACCTGGTTGGGTAGTTGTATTTTTTGATTTTTCGGAGATAAGGGTATCGTTTTTTCTTCTTCGATATTGGGTTCTTCAGGAATAGGTATATATTGCATATCTGAACGTTTCGTTACATCAGAAATAAATATATTTTCCATTGGTGCAGTTTCAGACGTAAGTAAAGGGGCAGATTGTTCAGGATCTTCAAGGTTAAGGCGGCGTTTGGTGCGGGTAGTTATCATATTAAATCTCCTTGTTAAATTAAAAGTAGAGATGGATATGCTAACATAGCAATTCTGACATTAGGATGACGGAAGAATGACAGTTTTGTTATTTAATTCCAACTCATAATAATTTTGCCGCTTTTTCCAGATAACAGGGTGTCAAATGCTTTTTGATATTCGCTAAAATGAAATTCGTGTGTTATGACAGATGATACATCGAGTCCACTTTGCAACATGCAAATCATTTTATACCAGGTTTCAAACATTTCGCGGCCATAAATCCCTTTGATTTGCAGCCCTTTCATGATGATGTGGTTCCAATCTATTTGTGTTTCATGGGGCAAGAAACCCAGCAACGCAATTTTACCCGCATGATTCATATGTTTTAACATATCATTAAATGCTGCAGGATGACCTGACATTTCCAAGCCCACATCAAATCCTTCACGCATGTCTAACGTAGTCATCGCTTCTTTCAATGAAATTTGTTGGGTGTCTAATGCGAGCGATGCCCCCATTTTTTTTGCAAGATCTAAACGATAAGGATTCACATCTGTAATGACGATATGTCTTGCACCCACATGGCGTGTTACGGCTGCTGCCATGATCCCCACTGGACCTGCTCCCGTAATTAATACATCTTCGCCTACGACACTAAATGCAAGTGCAGTATGTACCGCATTACCAAGCGGATCTAAAATGGCGGCTTGTTTATCAGTAATATTATCGGGGACAGGGTAGGCATTCACTGCGGGTAATGAAATATATTCAGCAAAACAACCAGCGCGAGTGACGCCAACGCTTTCGTTTTTACGGCAAATATGTCGACGACCAGCGCGGCAGTTACGGCAAAAACCGCAGGCAATATGTCCCTCACCAGAAACGCGATCGCCTATTTTAAAGCCTTTTACATCTTGGCCAATTTCGACAATTTCTCCGCTAAACTCATGACCAATGGTAAGAGGTAGAGGAATGGTTTGCTGTGCCCAATCATCCCAATTGTAAATGTGTATGTCTGTGCCGCAAATAGCGGTTTTTTTGACTTTAATTAAAACGTCATTATGCCCTATAATGGGTTTGGCGACTTCATTTAACCAAATGCCTCGTTCGGGTTTTGTTTTTGTGAGTGCTTTCATTGACTAAATAACTCCTAGCTTATGACCTATTTTAGCGAATGCATTGATTGCTTTATCCAAATGTATTTTTTCGTGTGCAGCGGATAATTGCGTGCGAATACGTGCCTGGCCATGCGGTACGACGGGATAAGAAAATCCAATGACATAGACGCCTTCTTTTAATAATTTGTCAGCCATTGATTTTGCTAATGTTGCTTCCCCTAACATAACAGGGATAATAGGATGTTCACCCGGTATGAGTTTAAAACCCAATTGTTGCATGTTTTTGCGAAAATATGCACTATTATCATGTAAGCGTTGCATAAGAGCATGACTTGATTCTAATAGATCGAGTACGTTGATGGATGTTGCCGCAATGACGGGTGCGAGTGTATTAGAAAATAAGTAAGGTCTAGAACGTTGACGCAGCCATTCGACGATTTCTTTTTTGCTACTCGTATAACCACCTGAAGCGCCGCCTAATGCTTTGCCAAGTGTGCCGGTAATAATATCGACGCGATCCATGACGTTGTAATATTCATGTGTTCCGCGGCCATTTTTTCCCATAAAGCCAACTGCATGCGAATCATCTACCATAACCAGTGCATGATATTTTTCTGCGAGATCGCAGATAGCTGGCAAATTTGCGATAATGCCATCCATTGAGAAAACACCATCTGTGGCGATTAAACGATAGCGGCAATTTTCAGCTTCTTGTAATTTTTTTTCCAGGTCATGCATGTTGTTATTATGATAACGAAAGCGCTGTGCTTTACAAAGCCGGATGCCATCAATGATGCTGGCATGATTTAATGCGTCACTGATAATGGCATCTTCAGGGCCTAGTAACGTTTCAAACAAACCACCATTAGCATCAAAGCAGGAAGAATACAATATAGTATCTTCCATGCCTAGAAACTCGCTTAAGCGATTTTCTAATTCTTTATGGATAGATTGCGTGCCGCAAATAAAACGTACAGATGACATGCCAAAACCATATTGATCTAATGCATTCTTGGCGGCGGTGATCAGATCAGGGTGATTGGCTAAGCCTAAGTAATTATTGGCGCAAAAATTTAAAACTTCACTACCATCAATAACAGTGATAAGCGCTTGTTGTTGTGAAGTAATGATTCGTTCACCTTTAAATAAACCGGAATGTTTTAATTGATCGATTTCGTGAGCAAGATAATGCAGAAAATCGTGTTTCATGTATACTCCCTAGAGCTAGCCGCGAGGAATTTTTTTAGTTTTAGTATAGTTGATTTCTTCAATGATACTAATATGATTTGCACAATAACGGGTAAACAATTTAAGGGATTTACTTTGTTTATCTTGCATAATTTCCGGCTTTCTTAACAATATACCGAATACCAGCATAAAGGCATCAAAATAATCGGCGTCGGCAAGAGGAAGCTGCGTAAGTTCGTCAAAACGTTTTTTAAGTCCTTTATGACGATTTATTAAAGGTAACAGTGCGTTAAGCAATTCTTCTTTTAGTGGTGATGCTGGTGATGATGACATACAATAGGCCTACTTTTAGTAAAAATAGCTTGTATTTACCTTCCTTGGTAGGCTAACCCTTTGTTTTTAAGAATACTGCACACTTTTGTCTTAATCAATATAATAACTCAGAATAATGAGTAAAACCTTAAGAGGATAAAGATTATGGACGACCTCATACCATCGCGTTTACGTTGGGCTTGCCGGCGTGGAATGTTGGAACTTGATGTTTTATTAGGGAATTTTTTAAATGAAGCTTATATAGGCTTGTCATCAACAGACCAGCGGCTTTTTGTAGAGTTATTAAAGTGTAATGATCAAGAATTATTTATGTGGTTAACTGGCAAAGAAACCGCTTCAAATACAGCATTTGCCGCGATGGTTGAGAAGGTTCGTCAACATGCAAAAATTCGAAAGTAAATTATATGTTTCTAAGCTATTTATTTTGTTTTATGCCGCTATCTTGTTAGGGAGCTGCTTTATGATTGGATATTTGGCTTGGCCGATAGAGATCAAGGCAGGTTTCATGGGTGTTATCCTGATTTATGGCGTTTTAATTTTTTGGCAAAACTATCAATGGCAGGCTGTTTCTCATCATGAACAGGGATGGATCATGCATCGTGCCGATCAGATGTTGTCTATTACATTAGGCGGCGATAGCATTGCCACCAGCTTGGTATCTGTATTGCGATTTACCCTTCCTGGAAAACGACTGAAGCAATCTTGTGTCATATTTTATGATGCGATGCCAAAAGATAGTTATCGGCAGTTGATTGTACGGCTTAGGAATATGCATTGAGCCCTTATCTAAAATACGTTACTATTCCTGCCTTTATCCTATTGGAAAAATGATGTCGCTTATTCGCAATTTTTCTATTATTGCTCATATTGATCATGGTAAATCTACCTTGGCGGATCGTTTAATTCAATTATGCGGGGGCTTAAGCGATCGTGAAATGTCCGAACAAGTATTGGATTCAATGGATTTAGAACGTGAGCGTGGAATTACGATAAAAGCGCATAGTGTTACGTTACATTATCAAGCTAAAGATGGCCAAACCTATCAGCTGAACTTTATTGATACCCCTGGTCATGTGGATTTTTCTTATGAGGTGTCTCGTTCCCTTGCTGCTTGTGAAGGGGCATTACTCGTAGTGGATGCGGCTCAAGGGGTGGAGGCGCAGACCCTAGCTGTGTGTTATACGGCTATTGAGCAGGGGCTTGAGGTTCTTCCTGTGTTAAATAAAATTGATTTACCGCAAGCAGATCCTGATCGTGTTATCCATGAAATTGAAGAAATTATTGGTATTGAAGCAAAAAATGCGCTACGCGTTAGTGCTAAAACAGGGGTAGGAATTGAAGAGCTACTCGAGAGATTGATTGCAGATATCCCACCACCAGAAGGAGACGTCACAGCACCCTTACAAGCGTTGATTATCGATTCTTGGTTTGATAGTTACTTGGGCGTAGTATCGCTCGTACGTGTTAAGAATGGGTCGCTTAAACTAGGCGATAAAATGCAAGTCATGTCAACGGGTAAATCCCATGAAGTGAGTGGTATCGGAGTCTTTACTCCTAAACGGATTGCAACTAATGCGTTAAGCGCGGGTGAAGTGGGATATGTGGTTGCGGGCATTAAAGATATTAATGGTGCGCCTGTAGGCGATACCTTAACGCACGCAAATAAATCCGCGTTAAATCCGTTGCCCGGATTTAAAAAAATTAAACCTCAAGTCTATGCAGGATTATTTCCGGTTCGAGCAGAAGATTTTCCTGCATTTCGTGAGGCGCTAGGGAAACTTTGTTTAAATGACGCGGCATTGTTTTATGAACCCGAATCATCCGAAGCATTAGGATTTGGCTTTCGTTGCGGATTTCTCGGTATGTTGCATATGGAGATTGTGCAAGAACGGCTTGAGCGTGAATATGGTCTGGATTTAATTACGACTGCTCCTACAGTGGTTTATGAAGTGGTGACTACTAAAGGCGAAACGCTTTATATTGATAATCCTGCCAAGCTGCCGTCTTTCAATTATATTGAAGAAATTCGTGAGCCTATTGCAAAGGTCAATATTTTGGTTCCTCAACAATATTTAGGTAGTGTGATTACACTGTGTGTGGAGCGCCGCGGCGTGCAAAAAAATTTATTGTATCTTGGCAATCAAGTCTCGCTAACATACGAAATTCCATTGGCTGAAATCGTATTGGATTTTTTTGATCGTTTGAAATCAGTGAGTCGTGGTTATGCATCATTGGAGTATAGTTTTTCCTATTTTCAAGCGGCGGATTTGGTAAAATTGGATTTATTAATTAATGGGGATAAAGTAGATGCGCTTGCTTTAATTATTCACCGCGAGCAATCACAATATAAAGGCCGGCAAATAGCAGAAAAAATGCAGGAACTTATTCCTCGTCAGATGTTTGATGTTGCGATTCAAGCTGCGATTGGTGCGCATGTGATTGCCCGTATGACGGTCAAGGCATTACGTAAAAATGTATTGGCAAAATGTTATGGTGGTGATGTTACCCGAAAACGTAAATTACTGGAAAAGCAAAAAGAAGGCAAGAAACGAATGAAACAAGTCGGAAATGTTGAAATTCCACAAGAAGCATTTTTGGCTATATTGAAGGTAGACAAGAAATGAATTTTAATTTTGAACTTATTTTATTTTATGCGACTATCCTCTGTGGTGTGATTGCTTTATTTGATATTCTTTTTTTAGCCGCGCGTCGTCGTCGATTAACTTCTGCGGAAGTAAAGCTGCCTCTTATTATCGATTATGCAAGATCATTTTTTCCGATTTTGTTGATTGTATTTTTTCTCAGATCATTTTTATATGAACCTTTTCGTATTCCCAGTGGATCACTTGAACCTACGTTGCTCATTGGGGATTTTATTTTAGTTAATAAATTTCATTATGGAATTCGTTTACCCGTGATTCATAAAAAAATCTATCCGGTAGAAGAAATCAAACGAGGCGATATCATTGTGTTTCGTTATCCGCCTAAACCTTCGGTCGATTTTATTAAACGTGTGATTGGTATACCGGGGGATCATGTTAGTTATCTTAATAAAGTGCTCTACATCAATGGCAAAAAAGCACCGCAGGAATTTCAGCAAAATACGCTTGATCGTGATGAAGATGGATTAAGTTTACCCGTTATACAGAAGCAAGAAGATCTGTTGGGAGTTAAGCATTCCATTTATCAAGTTTCAGATAAAGCAAATGATGATTTTACCAATGTTGTTGTACCACCTGGCATGTATTTTGCAATGGGAGATAATCGAGATAATAGTGCGGATAGTCGTTATTGGGGATTTGTGCCGGATGCAAATATTATTGGTAAAGCAAACTTTGTCTGGATGAGTTGGGATTCTAATGCTGATTTGTTGCATAAAATTAGATGGAATAGAATAGGATCGCTGATTCATTGAGAGAATAGTATGAGTGAAAAAGAATTGTCTCGTAAAATAGGCTATCATTTTAATGACCCGCGATTATTAAAAATAGCGTTGACTCATCGCAGTAGCGGTGAAGATAATAATGAGCGCCTGGAATTTCTAGGTGATTCTATTGTTAATTTTGTGATTGCTGAAATATTATTTCAACAATATCCCGCTGCACAAGAAGGCGATTTAAGTCGCTGGCGAGCAACATTAATTAATCGCGAAACACTCGGTATCTTGGGACGACAATTTGAATTAGGACGTTATTTGTATCTTGGCATGGGAGAGCTGAAGAGTGGCGGCAGTGAGAGAATGTCTATTCTATCCTGCGCGATGGAAGCAATCGTGGGCGCGATTTATTTAGATGGCGGCTTTCTTGCTGTACATGAGGCAATTTTATCTTGGTATCAACCTTTATTGAATTCGCTCATGCTTGCAGCTAGTCACAAAGATCCTAAAACACAGTTACAAGAATATTTGCAACGCCATCACTTGTCATTGCCTGTTTACGAGGTAGAGGCGTTAGAGGGCGAGGCGCATCAACAAACGTTTGTAGTAAGCTGTACTGTGCAAGATCAAAAAGTATTGGGGAAGGGGACAAGTCGTCGTCGTGCAGAACAGGCTGCTGCAGAAAATATGTTAGAGATTATAAAAAAATGAGCACTGTAACACGATGTGGTTATGTGGCAATTATCGGACGACCTAATGTAGGTAAATCTACTTTATTAAATACTTTAATGGGTAAAAAAATTAGTATCATTTCGGCAAAGCCGCAAACGACTCGTAATCAAATTCTAGGGATTAAAACCAACGAAGCGATACAAGTTGTCTATATGGATACGCCTGGATTACATCACGCAGAAAAACGAGCCATGAATCGTTACATGAACAGGTTGGCAAGTTCAGTGATCATCGATGCAGATGTGATTGTTTTTTTAGTTGAAGCAACAGGTTGGAACGATGACGATGACATGATATTAAAAAAAATCAGTTCGACAAATGCGCCTGTCCTATTGGTGATTAATAAAGTCGATAAACTAAAAGATAAAAAATTACTTTTACCCGTGATTGAAAAATATAAAGAAAAATTTAATTTTACACACATTGTGCCTATTTCAGCGCAGCGCGCTATCAATATTGATTCATTGGAAAAGACTATTATGCAAATGTTGCCAGAAGGAGTGCATTTATTTTCTGATGAACAAATCACAGACAAAAATACGCCATTTCAGGTGGCTGAGAGGATTCGTGAAAAGCTGATCAGTCATACCGGTCAAGAATTGCCTTACAGCACGACAGTCGTGGTAGATTCCATGCAAGAAAAAGAAGGGTTACTGCATATTAGCGCAGTTATTTGGGTTGAACGTGAAGGCCAGAAACCCATTGTAATCGGCAAAAATGGTGAGCGTTTAAAAAGTATTGGTACAGCAGCGCGTAAAGACATTGTTAAGTTACTTGGCCGTAAAATATTTTTGCATTTGTGGGTCAAGGTTAAAAGTAATTGGACGAATGATGAGCGAGTATTAGGAAGTTTAGGATTTTCCCCTTTAGGGCCCTTAGGCGAGGGGGATGAAAGGAGTTGATATCTTGCGCATTGTTCTGCAGCCTGCTTTTGTTTTACATCATCGACCTTATCGGGAAACCAGTATGCTGCTTGATGTTTTTACGCAGGATTATGGTCGTATTGGGTTGGTCGCGCGTGGTGTGAGACGAAGTTATTCTAGGTTGCGTCATTTATTGCAGCCCTTTTTTCCATTATTGATTTCATGGCAAGGAAAAACAGAATTAATGACTTTGCAGCAAGTTGAGCCGCAAAATATACCTATTTATTTACGAGGAGAGTGTTTGTTAAGCGGTTTTTATTTGAATGAATTGTTGGTTCGATTGCTGCCAAAATACGATCCACATCCGCAACTTTATACCATTTATCAAAACACCTTGTTAGAATTAAAGAACGCAGTATTGCAACAAGAATATTTGCGTTTATTTGAAAAAAAGTTGCTAGACGAAATAGGGTATGGATTACCATTAAAGCAGACTATGTCAGATGGTCAGGCTTTTGTTGCCGATCAAGTGTATCGCTATTATCCTGAAGAAGGTTTCGCGCTATGTCTTCCGAACGAGAATGTGCCGCAAGAGATGCTTTTTTCGGGCAAAAGTTTATTAGCATTGGCGTCTGAGCAGCTCACGGACGCCGTATCCTTGCATGATGCAAAACGTTTAATGCGGATGGTATTGCGTGCTTTATTAGGCCCTCAAGTTCTCCATAGCCGCAAATTGTTTAGAGGAGTTCCAATAGAGTGAATAATAAAGAAACGATTTTATTAGGCGTTAACATTGATCATGTTGCAACGTTACGTCAAGCACGTTTGACTCGTTATCCTGATCCTGTTGAAGCAGTTTATGCTGCAGAAAAAGGTGGAGCAGATGGAATTACTGTGCATTTACGTGAAGACCGCCGGCATATTCAGGAACGCGATGTCGAGCTTATGCAACAAATAGTATTAACTCGCTTGAATCTTGAAATGGCGGTAACGGATGCCATGTTGGCTTTTGCTGAACAAATAAACCCTCCGCATTGCTGTTTTGTACCGGAAAAACGACAAGAACTGACCACGGAAGGTGGATTGAATGTATTGATGAATGAGGCTTATATTCGTGACGCATGTGTTCGGTTAGCTGAACGAGGTATTATTGTTTCTTTATTTATTGATCCTGATATCAAGCAAATTGAAGCTGCCATACGTTGCCAGGCTCCCGTTATTGAAATTCATACGGGTGCTTATGCGGATGCAAAGATTCTTGCAGAACAAAAGAATGAGCTTGAGCGTATTGTACAGGTAGCGCAGTTTGCAAAACTTGCTGGATTAATTGTGAATGCAGGGCATGGCTTGAATTATCAAAATGTTCAAGCCATTGCGGGTATTCCGCAAATAAATGAATTAAATATCGGTCATAGCATTATTGCGCAGGCTATTTTTGTAGGGTTAGAAAATGCAGTGCGTGAAATGAAAAGATTGATGGTTAAGGCAAGGAAATAATTCTTCCTTTGTGTGTTAGGCTCTTAGGAGGTCGAACATGGTTCGTACACGATTTTCACCCAGTCCTACTGGGTTAATCCATATTGGTAATGCACGTGCTGCATTGTTTAGTGCTTTATATGCAGCGAAAGAAAAAGGTGTCTTTTTATTACGTATTGAAGATACAGATCTTGCACGTTCAGAACAAAAATATACAGAACTATTACAAGAAGACTTACATTGGTTGGGGCTGACTTGGCAAGAAGGGCCTGGCGTTGGTGGGCCATATCAACCTTATTGGCAGTCACAGCGTCATGATTTGTATGATCGTTATTATACAGAACTAGAAAATCGTAAGTTAGTTTACCCTTGTTTTTGCACAGACCAAGAATTAGCGCTTAATCGCAAACTTCAATTATCGCGAGGTCAAGCGCCACGGTATCCCGGTACTTGTCAGCGATTAAGTCAAGAAGATATCACAAACAAACTTAAAAAAGGATTAAAACCCGCTTTGCGTTTTCGCGTGCCCGCAAAAAAAACAATTGAATTTGTCGATTTGGTAAAGGGCTCGCAGCGTTTTAATAGTGATGATATGGGTGATTTTATTGTTCGTCGTCAAGAAGGCACAGCATCCTTTTTATTTTGTAACGCAATTGATGATTCATTAATGGAAGTGACGCATGTACTCCGCGGCGATGATCATCTTGCGAATACACCACGGCAGTTAATGTTGTTAGAAGCATTGGATATGCGAGCACCGCAATACGGTCATTTATCTATGATCACTGGTGATGATGGTGCTCCCTTATCAAAACGACAGGGTAGTTTTAGTTTGCATGATTTATATCAACACGGTTATTTAGCTATTGCAGTGTTGAATTACATGGCGCGTTTGAGTCATACCTACGAGCTGCAATCTTTAATGAATTTTAAAGAATTAGCAGACTATTTTAAATTAGAAAAGTTAAGTCGGTCGCCAGCGCGTTTTGATAAAAACCAACTATTACATTGGCAGAAAGAATCTGTTATTGCTTTAGATACGCGTGCAACATTAGATTGGTTGGGCGTAGAAATTATGGAAAAGGTACCTGAAGAAAAACATACCGTATTTGTTGATGTTATGCGAAAAAATATTTTATTCCCCCAAGAAGCGCATCGATGGGCGGATGCTTTATTTTGCGATGAATTACAGTTTACCCATGAGCAAATTCATCTTTTTCAAGAGGCTTCAGAAAGTTTTTTTATTGAGGCGGCGCTTGCTGTTAAAAAGTATGGAATAGATTTTAAAAATGTTTGTGATGATTTAAAAGAAAAATTAAATGTATCAGGTAAAAAATTATTTATGCCTTTGCGTATTGCGTTAACAGGAGAGCAGCATGGCCCAGAATTGGCGCAGATTGCTGCGTTGTTAGGTAAGGAGAAAATATTACAGCGTTTTGCATATGCATTAGAATTAGTGAGGAAAGAAAATGTTACAAATCTATAACAGTCTATCGCGCAAAAAAGAAACTTTTCAACCTATTGAAAAAGGTAAAGTTAAAATTTATGTTTGCGGGCCCACTGTATATGATTATTGCCATATCGGTAATGCGCGCAGCTTTACTGCATTTGATGCGATAGTGCGTTATTTGCGTTATCGTGGTTATGTGGTTACGTACGTGCGTAATATAACGGACATTGATGATAAAATTATTAAACGAGCAAATGAAAGCAAGCAAGAATTTATTTCTGTCGTTGAGTATTTTACTCAAGCTTTTTGTGAAGACATGCAAAAATTAAATTTGCTTAAACCTGATGATGAACCTAAAGCCACGGAATTTGTGCCGCACATTATTGCTTTGGTTGAGAAATTAATCGCAAATCATTACGCATATGTTGCTGCCAATGGAGATGTTTATTTTGATGTTAGACAGTTTAAGCAGTATGGTAGTTTATCACATCGTAACATTGATGATTTGGAAAGTGGTGCGCGTGTAGAAATTTCAGATGTAAAGCGTGATCCATTGGATTTTGTATTATGGAAAATGGCAAAGCCAGGCGAACCTTCTTGGCAGTCGCCATGGGGTCATGGCCGACCTGGTTGGCATATTGAATGTTCTGCTATGTCTATGCAATTATTAGGAGAAAGTTTTGATATGCATGGGGGCGGTAAGGATTTGATTTTTCCGCATCATGAAAATGAAATTGCACAATCAGAAAGCGCAACGAACAAAAAATTTGTCAATTACTGGTTGCACGCAGGTTATTTGCAAATTGAAAAAGAAAAGATGTCCAAATCATTAGGTAATTTTTTCACGATTCGCGATATTCTAAAAGATTATTCCCCTGAAGTATTGCGTTATTTTCTGCTTGCTGGGCATTATCGCAGTCCACTTCATTTTTCCAAAGATTTGCTACAGCAAGCGCAGCATGCGTTAGAACGTTTTTATACTGCGTTGCGTGATTTGCCTCATGCGGATGATCTTCTCGATACTGAATATGAAAAGCAATTTGTTACTGCAATGGATGATGATTTTAACACACCCATTGCGTTTTCTGTATTATTTGAATTAGCGCATGAAATTCAGCGGTTACGCAATCAGGGTGATTTACAATTAGCAGGACAGCATGCAGTATTATTAAAACGATTAGGTGGTGTATTGGGTATTTTGCAAGCTAACGCGATGCAATTTCTGCAAGGTAGAAAAGAGAATATGGATGTTGCAAAAATTGAAAGCTTAATTGCTGCGCGTAATCAAGCACGCGCAGAAAAAAACTGGGTAGAAGCAGATCGTATTCGCGATGAATTGCTTGCCATGTCTGTTGTGTTGGAAGATGGGGCTGGTGGAACGACTTGGAAGAATAGTAATTAAATTAAACCTAAAT
>AMFJ01024407.1_pt1 | contig 14046 bp, 7 predicted proteins | sample 427208 | NCBI WGS metagenome assembly AMFJ01 (sample SAMN02954298, study PRJNA114691) | groundwater metagenome | biome: aquatic; feature: subsurface aquifer; material: sediment; isolation source: subsurface aquifer sediment | place: USA: Rifle, CO | collected 2008-08
GGGAACTGAACTCAGATTTCTCCATGGAGTTTATGCTCGCGAAGCGGGTGCTTCGTTTCACTCGAAATGACATGGTATCACTAATCAAGTTGATTCGGTATAATTGCAAAGATCATTTGATGATCTTGTCAAAATCTTCGGATGGAATTGCTAATGTCTGGTAGGTTTTTTCATTGGTATTTTTCTTGTAGTACATTTTTACAGGAGAACCCTCAGTAGTGGTTATTTCATAAAAGGAATGATACCATGATATTTTTTCATCTTTGCTTTTGAATATGCCAGGCAAGGCTTGATGGATCAGGTTGTTTTCATTTTTTCGATACAGAAACTCATTGTGTCCGGAAATGATCATCGAAACCCCGTTGTTTTCAAACAGTTTCTTGATTTTTGCGGATTGTATAGGATCAAACTCTTTTTCAAATTTTAAATCAGAGCTCATTTCAGCCCTGGTTATCAATGGTTCGTGCAGAAAAACTATTTTTTTCATACCTCTTGAGGATTCCAGAATCTGTCCAAGCCAATCCATCTGTTTCTCAGAAAGAGCATAGTAGTCATCTTTGGTCGTGTCTGTTCCGTCCAATATTATGATCTTTGTATCTTTGCAATCTCTGGCATAATACGTGGAAGTGTTGCCGGTCATGTCCAGCCATTGCTTGAGAGTGACTCCGCCTGATCGTGTCTCGTGGTTTCCCATTACATGCAAAGTGGGGGAATCAATCTTGGAAAAATATCTAATAGTTGAATCGAGCACGAGTCTTGCCGTGTCTTTGCTTTTTTCACGTCCATCAATCATGTCACCGCCTTGAACGACAAAGTCCGGCTTGAATTGTTTGTTCATTTTCTCCGCGAAAGCTTCCAATGGCAGAGATGATTCTTTGCGTATGAAATTTTCACTGGATTTGGAATAAGAGGCATGGATGTCAGTGATGAATCCTATTCTGCAGGAATCTTCAGTCCCTATATCCCTTGCTTTGAGTGCTAGAACAGTAAATCTCGAGAAGGTGTCTTTGTCAATGAGGTCAAATCTGGATGATGGATAGTGATAAGTTTCAAGTTCTGTTTTTTTAATAATCACGAACAGTATCTCATCGGAGAAAATTTCATTCTTAAATTCTTTGATTTCTAAACCATCTTTTTCATTGAAATATTTGATTGAACGCTCAAACTCGAATTTTTCTAAATAATAACCTTTGGCGGATGGATTCCCAGCTATTCCTTTGGTGATGAAACCCTGAATTTTTCGCGCTTCCCCCAGACTTATTCCACCGTAGACACTTTCCTTGGCTTGGTAATTGTCCAGATCATAAGTCTTATGGTAGGAATAAATATTCAAAGCAGACAAAAGTAGTGCCAGTAAGATCAAAACAGCCCAAACTGATTTCTTGTTCTTAATTTTTTCCAATACGAATTCCGCTATCAATCCAAAGAAAATAAACGGAAGGAAGATGATCACCATGAAAAATCTCAAGTTGAGTTCATTAGCGATTGGAAAAAACAAGATAAATGAAAATATCGTCATCAGCGCTGTGAGTCCCAGGAGCTTTCCACGTTTGGAATCCTTGAGCTGCTTCACTTTTGTGATTAAAAGTAATGTTCCTGAAAGAAAAAAGGCTATTCCTGAAATAAATAATATTATTTCCGGAATATTTCTTGATGACATTAATTTGAATGGCCTCAGCCAGTTTTTTTCTGGTTCTTGCCCCGATAGGACGTAAGCACTTCCTTGAATGAAAAATTGCCCATCAAGTAAGGCGTTATTTATAGTAGATGAATTTTTTTCAGTTTTAGTTAGAGCTCCAGTAAAGAATGATTTCATGTTCTCGCCATCGTTTTGAATGTCATAAGCAAAAAACGGAATATGAAGGAGGATTATGATGAAAATCGTCAACAGGAAATTGCGAACCCGAATCTCTTTTTCTTTAAGAAATGTATGAAGCTGTGCACCCAGGAAAATTGCTGGCATGAGCACAAGAAGCGTGGTGTGAAGCTGCATGGAAATTCCCATGATAACCCCAAGCGAGATGTTCCATTTAAGGCGTTTGTTTTTTTCTGTCTCAAGAATCCTGAGTATTGCCCAGAAAAAAGTGAAAAGAAAAAAGGGAATAGCATTTGGGTTCCAAGCGAAGCGTGTGTAGCGGATGGCGTAATAAGATGTTGAATATAGAAATACTAAAAGCAAGGAGATATTGGCAGAAAAATAAAATCTTAGCAGTAAAAAAAGAATAAATATGGAGGCGACACTCAAGATCGGAACAATGACCGCAATTCCTTCTGGCGAGTTTCCAAAGACAAGGCCGGAGGCAAATTCCAGATAATAGAAGGCTGGCCCAAGTTTAAATGTGGTGCCGCCGGCCTTTGGTCCCAAGAGTGGAAATTGTCCTTCGAACATGGCATCAACAACTTTAGCGTCCCTGACTTGGTCGGCATTGAAGCGCGCGAGATTTGAAAAATCACTGAGTCGCAGATATGCTCCGATCAATATGATCGCAGTCAGCATGAGAGCAATTTTGTTTTTTTTGAGAAAGGAAATTGATTTTGCGATGTTTGATTTCATGGGTTATTTTTCAAATTTTAATATTTTGACATAGTTGTCTTCGCGATCATCGATCAATAGTTGCCATTCAAAATCCGTTTTTAATTTCTTGAAATAGTAGTCGCTGTCTTTTTCTGGAAATGGATTATTGTTCAAGACAAACCTGTTGCTGAGTTTGAGTTCTCCGCGTTTGGAAATGACAAAATAATCAGGTTTGACTTTCGACAGATCTATCTTGCGGCTTCTGAGACATTTGCCTTCAAAGAAGCGGCAAGCGGTGTCACTGTTGGACCAGATGATGAGATTTTTTGAATCAGGCAAGGAATTGAGATATTGAGCTGCTTCATATGATCCGTGACCCCAAGAATCATGGATTGAAAATTTTTCCGGCAAGAGTAAATTCGCATAGCTGAAATAGAACGGACGAAGCGACCAGAGAGTGGAAAATCCGAGCAAGGCTATCAAGATGGATGCTATCAGAAAGATTTTAGCATCTTTGATTTTGAACTTCCTGCCTATTTCGCTGATAGCAGCGACGCCCAGCATTGCGAAAAGAGGATAGAGCAAAATGGAATAGCGGACATTGGTCACAATTCCTGCAAATATGGTGGAAACAAAATACAAAAGTGAGAACGAAAGGATTGGAAAAGCAATAGCCGCATTTTCATCCGAAATCTTTTTGGCAAATGATCTGACGGTGAGAAGGAGGATGAAGATGAAGAAAAATGGCTTGATGGAAAAAATGAAAGGATAGGCTTCCATTATGAAAAGCTCGACGTTTTTGGAGATCACGTTGCTCTGCTTGTCTAGGAGCGGTTTGAAATTGAATTCCTTTGGTTCATTGGCATAGGCTGCATCGCGAAGAGCGTCCACTCGGGCCATGTTTTGACCGGTCCAGACATTGGCAAGAGAAGCCAGGATGAGCAGCAGAAAAAGTCCGCAAACAAATCCTGCGATCAAATGACGTTTTCCGGCAATGGTGGCGCTGAATTTTCCAACCACATTTTTGCGATAATTGATCAAAGCTGCGAATGCTCCAAAAACAGCAAACAGCAAAAGAATGCTCTTGGGGTTCAAGAATTGACTGATGCCCTTGAAGAGATATTCAGGATGAATGAAAACAGCAGGAAGAAGAAGGGAGAAAACACTGATTGAGATGGCAAAAGTTGTCAAAATGTTGAAAGCGATTGATTCGAGTTTTCTCCAATCAATTTTTTCAGCTTCCGATGGCTCTTGGAATATGATTTTTGATATTTCCGCCAGAGCATAAAACAAAAACAACATGAAGGCTGTGTATTTGGAAAGCAAGGCGAATCCGGTCAGGATCCCGCAAAGAATCAGAAATTTCTTTTGCTTGGCATTCAAGAAAGCGAGATAGGAAAGCATGGAAAGTCCTCCAAAGATCCAGAAGAAACTGTCAGGATTGATGATCTGTGAGATGCCGAGCAAGATGGGATTGAAAGCAATGAGCATGGTGGCCGCCAACGATTTCCAAAGCGAATTGAATGTTTTGTGAAACAGCCAAAAAAAGAGTAGCAAAGAAAGAGTGGAGAACAGAAGAATTGGAAGTCTGAAAGCCAAGTTTATTTTTTCAAGTTTGATTGTGTCATATTTTTCAAAAACGCCAGCCATGCCTGGATCATTGACTACGATGGTTTGATTTTTTTCCGGATCAGGATATTTGAGCAGGCCTAATCCTGAAATAAGGGCTACTGTCACCCCGGGCTTATCATTGATATAGGTTTTTTCCCAATTCTGGTTTCCGATGGCTTGCCAATATTGTTTGATGCGCCCGTATTTCCAAAGATGTTCATCAGTAGTTTCGAATTGAGCCAGGTGGAACAGTCCGAAAGCGAAAAATGACATCACTGAAATAAGAAGGAATGAAAATATGATTACTTTGTCTTTTATCATTGGTTTTTATGGCTCGTGCACTTTCATGCAAGTATGTTTTTTGCTTGCCTTTCATTCCGCTTCGCTCCATGCGGAAGCCGCAAAAAACATACTTGCATGAAATAAATGCCTAAGTTTTCTTATGAATATTCTTATCTCACCTTAATTAATTTTATATATTGCGACGGTCTGTTTCCGACCAAAATTTCAAAAACAATGTTTTCTTGCTGGTCGTAATATTTGGCAAAATTGAAAACTTCGTGGGTGGCCAACCTTCCTTGGCTTCTTACCATGTTGGTGGTGCGCGATTTTCTGCCCCAAGAAACGGCTACATAATCAAGACTCACTCCTTCAAGCTCTGCATAAGAAAGATCGCCATAGCATGATCCTTTGAAGAATGTGCAGACACCAGTTTTATCCGTCCAAATTGTGAGTTTTTCAGCGTCAGGAAGGGAGTTTAGATATTGAGCCACCTCATAGGAGCCTGGCCCCATATCCTTGAGGTCGATATAATTCTCATTTGGCAAAAGCCAAGAAGCGTAGCTCAAATAGAAAGGTTTGGAAGAATATAGAGAACAGGTTGATATTGCTAGGATCAAAAATGTCAGAAAATGAAACCAAAATTTCTCCAGAGCATATTTTTTTTCCATGATCTTATACATTTCTGAAAAACCGATCGCTGAGATGATCAAAAGCAGCGGATAGAGCATGATCTGATAACGACTGATGGCTGCCACATTATTGACCGTGGTTCCCAGGTAGTAAGCAAAAATAAAAAGAGCAAGAAAAATAACCACATTAAGACCAGCTTTGTTTTTGATTTTTTCATATTGCCAAGATGTCCTTATCAACATGAAAACGAATGCGAAAAGGGCGAGGGGAGAAACAGCAAAAAGCAAAGGATAGAAATTGGAAATGAAAAATCCGAGAAAGCCATTTTCTTTGTAGGAAGTTTTAGGGGATGCTAGAATTTGTTGGAAGTCGTAGAATTTCATGTCGCCCCAGACATTGGCAAAAACGAAAGCCGTGATGGTCAAAAAGAGTGCTCCACATGATGTTGCCAGAAATCTTCTCTTTTGCACAAGAATGGCTAGGAATTTTTTGATGAAAGTGTTTTTGAAAAGAAAAGTGTCGATCAGGACGAATATGAAAATCAAGGCAAAAATAGGCCAAGTGGAAACAAAAGCCTGACTCAGGATTGTTCCTTCAAAAAGTCTGTCCGGCCTCATCCATGTTCCAGGATAAAACAGGAAAAAAGTTGCCAGCGAGATCGTGATCATCAAGGCATAGTCTCTGAGTGAACAAAGGATGTATTGTCGCAGTGATATTTCTTGGTAGCGGATTTGGTTGAAGACATATTCAGCAATGAGCATCAGAAAAAAGAAAACGTAGAGAATGTTGGCAACATATTTGGTCAGGATGGAAAAGCCAAGCAAAAAAGCTGTCAGGTGCAGATAAAAAGAGCGGCGTCTTTTTTGATAGACCAGAAAACTCAAAAGAGAAAGTGGTGCAAAAATCCAAAGCAGAGCATCAGGATTTATGATGCGGCTCATGCCGACCAATATGGGGGATGTGCCGATCAAAACAATCGAGAGTGTGGCTGTTCTGGCTCCCAATAGGCGCTCAATCAGAAAGTAGAAGAGCGCCAAAGAAAAGGTCGCAAAAAGAAGCAGTGGAAAGCGCAGTGCAAAGTTCATTTTTTTCGTATCAAGTTTTTCGGATCCTGCGATATCGGGATCGTATTGTTTGGGGTCAACGTTCAGCAAGCCCACGCCTGAAATCAGAGCGACGCTGATTCCTGGCTTATCACTTATGTTGGTTTTGTTCCAATTCATTTGGCTGACATTTTTCCAGAAACTTGGAATGCGATCAAATGTCCAAAGTGGCTCATCCACAGCGGAAAATTTGGTGATGTGGAAAGTTCCGAAAGATAGGAAGACGATCATAGCAAGAAGCGCCAGCGCCAGATTCATTCTTCCTTGAGTTCTTAGCCAATCGGAAAATTTTTTATTTGCTGCGACGGGAAGCGCTCCATGATGGCTGAATTTTTTTATAATCAAAAAAAGCGCGATAAAAATATATATTTGGGCGAAAAGAAAAAACAAAACACTCAGATCGGGCTTTAACAAGAAAAGACTGAGCAATAGGACAATTTCGAAAGGGAAAAGCATCATTAAAACCTTTTTGCCAAAGGATTTGAATTTTCTGCCGTGCTGTTTGAAAAAAAATCCCAGAAGCGTTGCCATGAGTGCGGCAAATATCAAATAAAAAACGTCTGGATTTTGCGAATCCGAAAAAAAAGAGAGGCTTGATTTGCGATTGGCCAGAAGCGCCATGTTCAGAGCCAGCGAGAAGGAAATCAGCGCCGTCGCAACGCCACTTGATTTGACTGAAAACGTTTTATTTTTTTTCATATATGTGGTTGCAAATAAGCGAATAATATCTTATAATTATGCAAAGATATGCTTTAAATATAATATAAACTAAACAAAAAAGAAAGTGTCAAAAATAAATCAAAAACAACTGTTCATCATTGCCTTCATCCTTGTTTTAGCAATCGGATTTTTTTTAAGGGCGTATAATTTTGCTCCTTGGCTGCATTTTGAACTTGATCAAGCCCGCGACGCCATGGTGGTGGATTTGGCTTTGGAAAACGGGCCAGGAGAACTTCCTCTTTTAGGACCCAAAGCAGCCGGAACATATTTGAGGCTGGGGCCCGCCTTCTATTATTTCCAATATTTGGGCGGTTTGATTTTTGGGCAAACTCCGCAAGGGATTGCATATCCTATCATGATTTTTTCATTTTTGGCGATTCCGTTGCTGTATTTGTTTTTGAGAAGAATATTCGACAGATGGCTGTCTTTGGGTTTGACCGCCATATCTTCAACTTCGATTTTCTTGGTGATGTACGGAAGGTTTGCTTGGAATCCGAACGCCATTCCGTTTTTTGTGCTGCTGGCCTTCTATGCTTTGCTAAGAGCTGTTGACGGGCAGGAGAAAAAACCCGGCATTTGGCTGGTTGTTTCAATAGGAGCTTTGGCTTTGGCCATCCAACTTCATTTTCTGATATTTCTTTCGCTCCCATTGGCAATGGTTGCTTTTTTGATAATAAAAAGGCCAAAGATAAGTTGGAAAGCGTGGGTTGGCTCGCTGGCAATTTTTCTGTTCTTGTATTCGCCAGCAATTTTGAATGATGCCCAGACACGTGGGGCAAATATGGAAGAATTCTTCAAAGCCATCACGGAAAAATCAGGCAAAGGTGAAAACCATACTTTGGTGGACAAGGTTTTTGAAGCTTACACTGAATCAGCCAGGGGATCGATGCTTCTTATTTCTGGACAAGAACAAACGGAAATGCCCTCGGTCAATTTCAGCAGGTCTGGTGGATCCATCATTGAAATAAAGTGCAGCGAAAAATGTCAAAAAAATGTTTGGCTGGGAATTGTTGGGCTTGTGCTGTATACATTAGGGATTGGTTTGCTGATCCAAAGATTCTGGAAGGAAAAAAACCAGACCAGTAAGAGCGTGCTTTTGTTGGTTGGAATTTGGTTGGTGCTTGTTTCCGGATTGTATGTCCCGCTGGCTTTTGATCTTGCTCCGCGCTTTTTCTTGTTATTAGTGCCAGTAATATTTTTACTGCTAGGTTTGATTTTCGAGGCGGCGAAAAAATTCAAACATGGAAACATCGCAGTAATTTCGATTGTTGCGCTTTTGATTATTTTGAACTTGTTGGCAAGCAAGGAAAGATTTGCTCAGCTCTCCGGCGCTATCAACGAAAAAGTTGAAATGAAGTCGGACAGGATTCTTAAGGAAGGAAACCGCGTGACTCTCGAGCAGCAGCTGGCCATGGCTGATTATATGGCAAGTTTCCATGAGCAAAATGGCGCAATCGTGTATCTCAACAGTGAACCTTTTTATCGTCGCGCTATTCTCTATCATGTCGGCAGGCGCGGAATTCCATATGAAGATTTGAGAGGCGCCAAGGTTTATCGCAAGGGAAATTATTTCACGGCATATGTGACAAATTCTTCAACTGACAAAAAAGTCGGCAAATATTTGAACAATTTTGACATTGCGGAGAAGAAAGTTTTCGGAACCATGACAGTTTTCAGACTTTCGCCCAAAGAAGGTGCCATCGTGGCTGAGCAGCAGGCAGTTGAACCAAAGAAGAAAACAACCAAGAGTCGCACACCAGGAGTGCCGGAAAGATATACATGGTCTGAAATTTTCAATTAAAATTGAAAGTTTCAGAAAATCCAAAATCTAAATGACAAATTCCAAATAAATCATAATTTTAAAATATCTCAAAAGAATTCTTTAGGATTTTGATATTTGGATTTAAGATAATAATTTCAATTTTTAAACCATGATAAATTCAAAATTTCAAATGTCAAAAATCAAGCAGGTATGGCTCATGCTGATCATCATAGTTTTGATTGGTGGTTTCTTGCGTTTTTATAAGCTTGGCGAGCTTTCTTTTGTGGCGGATGAGTTTTTGGACATCAATTCTTCCTATGCGTATTCTCAAACCGGAACTTGGCAATCGTGGGATTTCAATCATGGGAAAGTGAATGACGACAATGTTTTTGCGCCCAGAGATGAAAGAGCTTGGCTGTATAAGATCCAGGTTGCTCAGATTTTCAAATTTTTCGCACCGACAGAAAGTGTGGCGAGAGCTGTCAGTGCTCTGTGGGGAGTTTTTAGCGTCGCACTCATTTTCTTCGTAGCCCGATCATTCACTAAAAAAAATAAAATCGGTCTTATGGCTGCTTTTCTTTTTGCAGTCAGTGTCAGTGGGATATATTTCGATCGCAGGCTCAGGATGTATGCCATGTTTTTTCCACTTTTCTTGCTTTTCTCGTGGCTGACTTTCAAATTCTATGAAGGAAAATATGAAGGCAAATGCTCTTGGCTCAGGAAAATTTCCGAAAAGTTTTCCATAGATCCAATTTATGCGATCCCAGCTGCCGCGACAGGAATCGTAAGTTTGATGGTTCATGATTTGACAGTAAGTATGGCTGCCATCTTCGGTTTCTATGTGGCAATTCAGGCAGTGAGGACGCGTAAGAAGAATTTTGTTAACAAATATACTATCACATTGGCTGCGATTGTGGTCGGCATTTTTGGGATGTTTGCTTTCGCATCGGAGGAAATTGGGAAATATGTGGCCGGGATAAAATTTTTCAATGACAACTATAGTTATTTTTCGATCATAACTACTGATTATTCCCATCCTTTGTTGGCGCTGATATTCCTGGTTAGCGGTATTCTATATTTGACTAAAAACAAGAAGCGTTCCAATGAAGCTGTTTGGCTCGCAGTTTCATTTTTGGTGCCACTTTTGATGGCTGTTTTCTTATGGCGCAGAAATGCTGGGCCGCAGTACATTTTCTTCGCTCAATCGTTCGGCATCATTTTGGTTGCATCCGGCATATATGCAGTTGCTGGATTTTTCAAAAAGAACCTTTCAGTTTCTCAGCCAAAGAAAATTTTCGCTGTCACCGTTGCGCTCTGCTTGGTGCTACTTCCCAATTGGGCATATTTTTTTCAAGAAAACAACGCCTATAACCAGACATCGGAAGCTGAAAATCCTAATTACCGAAGCGTCTTCACTTATTTTAAAAAGAAGAAAATCGCAGGGGATGTTTTGATCACCAGAAACTTCAGAAATTATTATTGGAGTGGTCAGGATGTGAAAGTTTATGATTTTGGCGGAGAGCTTTCTGAAGAAAAATTCTCTCTTTCCCAACTTATGGAAATCGTGGATGGAAACAAAAGTGGCTGGGTCGTTCTGTCTGATAATGACGACAGATATGTTTCCAATGAAGCTGGGGAATATATGCGTGAAAACATGACTAAGGTTAATGACATTGCGGTCAGGGGAAATGTGAGTGTTTATAGATGGGGGAACTAAATAATTTTCAATTCACAATTTTCTCCTCAAAGGATAAGCTTGGGGCAAAAATTTTCAATAACAAAAAACTATTAACATTGAGTTAATAGTTTTTATATTGAAAATGTTGCTAGCTAATACCGAGTTAACTAAATCACTGTCACCATATGTCATTCCGAGTGAAGTGAATCCGACCGTAGGAGGATCCATGAAATCGAGGAATCTGAGCCTAGATCTTTGCGCCACCGCTAAAGCTTAAGGCGGCACGCGGTCGACTTTTCGGTCTCAATTCCGCTCAAGATGACATATTATTATAGAATAGATTAAATTAATTTGGCACAAGAGGCTAAATGCTAATGCCCGGGAAGCTATTTCTTCAGAGCAATGGGGAAGCCGCAGCGTTTGGCAAAGGGCGTGCTATTGCCAGAAAATATGTTTCTTGCAAGATCGATTGATTTGGTCCAATAATTGTTTGGAACGTTTCCTCCACTTGGAGTCGCGCATTGAACGCCGTAGTTGTCATTTTTTTGGATTCTGTTTTTCGATATCAAAATGTCGCCGACCTTCTTTGATTCCTTATAAAATTGGTTGGAGATGCCGCTGGCGGAATTCTTTTTGATTTTGTTGCTGGTAATTTTCAGCCCGCTGCTTCCTACGACCAATTCAATTCCACTTTCGCCATTACTGGCGATGGTATTTTTTTTGATGGAACCTTTAACGCCTGACCTGATGTCGATTCCTTCCTCTTCATTGTCCTCAACGGTGTTGTCTTCAATTGAAATCCTTCTCTTTTTTATGTAAAAACCTTTTCCTTCACCTTTTGAGACGTCACTCTTTGTCACAGTGACCTTTTTTGAATTGGAAGTTGAGGAATTTTCAATCTCAATCCCCATTTTTTCTGTTTTGAGAATTTTGCATGATTTTATTTTTGCTCCCGCATTTTCTCCTACATAAATTCCAACATATCCCTCAGCGACAGTCAGGTTTGAGATGTCACTGGTCTCATTTATTTCAATGGTCTTATTCTTTCCGTGACCGTTTATGATTGTATAATTCTTGTCTTCACCTGTAAGTGACATGGAAGCATTGAGACTTAATTCCTCATTGTATGTTCCGTTTGCAATAAATATGTTGCGCTGGCCATCCGGCATGGTTTCAGCTTTGGAAACAGCGGCAGAAATCGTTTGGTAGGGATTCGCTTCGGTTCCATCTTCGCTCCCGGAAGTTGAAGCTTGATTGACATGGATGTCATAGGCTGCAGCGTGAGCAGTTAAGCTAATAAAGCCGAGCAGTATCATTGAGAAAACATACGATAGGAAATATTTCTTCATCATTGTTTCGATTAGGTTGATTATTTGATCACTGAACTATACTAAAAATCAGCAGGTTTGGCAAGTCCGCTTAGCGAAAAATCCCGGCAATCTTTATCGGTAGCCAGAGAATTATGTTCGTCTTTTCGCTTTTGCCTATTAATGCATCATTGAAAGCGATTGTTTCATTGGATGATTTGATGAGCAAAGAAGTTGAGTCTCTCAATTCATCGCTTTCATATTCATCTAAGAGTGAAGTAGCTTTGGCAATAAGCGTCGAAAGCTGGAGATTGTTGGAATAAAGAAGATCGATTTTTTGGACGCTTATGCCAAAGAAGATTTTTTTGAAAAGACTCATGCTCTCAATCTCTTGGGCAACCTTCTCAGATGAAGCCAGGTGGGAATCAAAATCGTTTTCAATGTCATAGAAAAACCCCTGTTGATCAGATTGCAAAATGGTGGATTTCTCAATATCAGAAGAAATTTTTTGGATAAATTCCGATGTCTGCCTTTCAAGATGGCATGAACCGCTCACAGGCTTCCCGATGTTTCCGACATTTTCATTGCTATCCAAAAAAATCGATTCGCTGAAAAAAGTTTTTGTTTTGACGCCTCCGCTCGGCGCTCCACAGTAAATTCCATATTTGCCGTTGCCTGTCAGTATGTTGTCGCGAATGTTTATTTTTCCAAGATCTGGCATGTCAGGATAGGATTGATTGGCTATGCCATTGGCCAGATTGTTTTTTATGACATTGTTTCTGATGACCACATCGGAAGCGCTGGTCAGAATTTCAATTCCGCTTTCTGTGTTGCTGGTTATTTCGTTGCCCGTGACCACGCCGAAAATATTTTGGCGGATATCAAAGCCTTCTCCTCGATTATTTGCAACTACATTATTCTCCAACAGGATCGTGCGACCCTTTTGCACATACACACCCTTGCCACCGTTCTCGACGATGGAAGAATTGGAAATTTTGACCAGTGAATTTCCTTCAGGAAGATCCACGCCTTTTTTTCTGGCATTTTTTATGATGCAGTTTTTAATGGTGGCTGCGCCGTGGATGGTGAGAGCTGAGACTCCGCCTGAAAAAGTGAGATTTTCAACAATGTTGTTGCCTTGCATGTCCAGGCTGGAGGACTCGGAAATTTTGATGATCGTGTTGTCCTTGTTTTGGCCGATCAATTTTATGGAAGGGGAGAGAATGAAATTTTCCGCGTATTCTCCATCGCCTACGAAAATTCTTCTTAGGCCTGGCCTGTTTTGCTCAGCTTTGCTGATCGCTTTGGCGATGGTTCGAAAAGGTTTTTCGATTGTTCCCAGTTCTTGCCCTGCATGATTCTTGTCAACATAAAAATCGAAACCCTCGGCCTTTGCAAGGAAAGGAAAGGTCAAGATGAAAAGGGAAGCTAGGAAAATATTTTTCATATGTTTGATTTTTAAGCGCTAGGTTCATTGCCTGATAGTTCTTCTTGAATCTCTTTGCGTTTTTTCTTTTTGGAAACAATGCTCACGAGATAATTCCAATCACTGGCATTCAACTCTCTCAAAATTATTAGAATTGAAAGATAAAAAGCGAAAAGAAATGCGCAAGATATCAGAAATATCAAGTTTCCAGTTGGCAGCAAATTGGAAACAAGGTAGGTGACCAATCCTGCTGTAAGCATTTTCAAGAGACTGCGAGGGGTGATGAGCGTTCCAAAATCGCGCTGGATGAAGAAAAGAATCGCAAGCATGATGATGAAGGATGTGATTGTTGTTGCAATGGCTGATCCTGCGAGTCCGTTTGTTTTGATGAGGAAATAGTTCAAAACAGCATTAACAATGAAGCCAAAAATAGAGATCCACATCGGAATCTTGGTCTTGCCGGCACCATTGAGCACGAAGCTCATGACATAAAAAATTGTCAAAAATCCCACGCCGTAGGCCAGGATTGCCATGGGCAAGGCAGCGTCGGCATATTGCAGGCTGTAAAAAATATTGATGATCGGCTGAGAAAATTGCGCCATCAAAATTACGGATGGAATGAGCAGGATGGTCATCAATCGCAGGGATTGCTTGATGACAGCATTTGCGCCGGCGTGATCATTTTGAGCGGTCGATTTGGAAACAACCGGAAGTAGCATGATGGTGAGGGCATAGAAAACATAGTAAGGAATGCGTCCTACAGTCAGGGAGGCGTTGTATATTCCCGTCAGATAGTCATCGTGCAAAATGGCTTTGACCATGTACAGATCGATGCTTATCAGAAGTTCATAGGCCAGGAAGAAGATTATGACCTGCCAGGCGTAATTCAGCAGTTTTTTGGTCTCAAAATCGCTTGCAAGGGCATTATTTTGCGTTTTGGCGGCCTTTTTGATGTTTCTGGTGTAGATGAGCTGGTCAAGTAGAAAAGCGATTGCAAAGACAATCAAGGCTG
>AMFJ01033259.1_pt1 | contig 14044 bp, 14 predicted proteins | sample 427208 | NCBI WGS metagenome assembly AMFJ01 (sample SAMN02954298, study PRJNA114691) | groundwater metagenome | biome: aquatic; feature: subsurface aquifer; material: sediment; isolation source: subsurface aquifer sediment | place: USA: Rifle, CO | collected 2008-08
CATGCGCTGCCCGCTTCCGGGTCTTCCGGCAGGAGGACGGGCAGGTCCGCCTCGGGCACCGGCTGGACTCCGCATGTGTCGCAATGTACCATGGGAATGGGAGCACCCCAATAGCGCTGCCGGGAAATGCCCCAGTCCCTCAGTCTGTAGGTGACGTGTGCCGCACCGAATTTTTTTTCAGTCGCACGGCTGATGATTGCAGCCTGGGCCAAGGTGGAATCCATCCCGCTGAAATCTCCTGAATTCGCCAGGAAACCCGGGACAGTCGAGGCCTCTTCCATGGTTGACGGATCAAGGGTTACCCCGGCTGGAATGACCACCGGAGCGATCGGCAGGTTGTATTTCCTGGCAAACTCAAAGTCTCTTTCATCGTGGGCCGGGACTGCCATGACCGCACCGGTGCCATATTCCATGAGGACGAAATTGGCGACAAAAATGGGCACCCGGTCGCCGTTGCATGGATTGATGCAGTACCGGCCGGTGAAAATCCCCGACTTTTCCGGTTCTTCTTCGATGGATCGCCGTTGCTTGTCGAGGACGATCTGACGCGCGAACTCCCTCACTTCGGTCTCCGTGTCCGTGCCGGCGATGAGCGATTCGAGCATCGGATGTTCGGCGGCGATCGACATAAAGGTAACGCCGTAGATAGTGTCGGGCCGGGTGGTAAAGATCGCGATCTTGTGTTCCGAACCTTCCACCGCGAATTCACAGGTGAGTCCGGTCGATTTGCCGATCCAGTTCCGCTGCATCGTTACAACCTTCTCCGGCCAGCCCTTGAGTTTATCGAGATCGTTTAACAGTTCTTCGGCATAATCGGTGATTTTAAAGAACCAGCCATTCATTTTTCGCGGAAAAACCGGTTGATCGCAACGCCAGCAGGCACCGTCGATGACCTGTTCGTTGGCCAGCACGGTTTTACAGGATTCGCACCAGTTCACCGTGGTTACCTTTTGGTAGACCAGCCCCTTGCGATACATCTCGATAAACAGGAGTTGTTCCCAACGATAGTATTTCGGGTTGCAGGTGGCAATTTCGCGACCCCAATCGTAGGAAAGTCCGAGCTGTTGCAGCTGGTTACGCATATAGTCGATATTGGCGTAGGTCCAGGTGGCGGGATGGCTGTTGTTCTTCTGCGCGGCGTTTTCGGCGGGGAGACCGAAGGCATCCCATCCCATGGGGTGCAGCACATTATATCCTCGCATCCGCTTGTATCGGGCGACTACGTCACCTATCGAGTAGTTTCGCACGTGCCCCATATGAATTCGTCCGGAAGGGTAGGGGAACATCTCCAGCACGTAGTACTTTTCCCTGGAGTCGTCCTCGGTCACCTTATACACTTCACCGTCTTGCCAAAATTGCTGCCATTTTTTCTCAATGGTTTTAAAGTCGTATTTACTCGAAACGGTGTTGTTGCTGGTCATTATCGTACCTCGAAATTCTGTTGTTGATAGAAGGGGTTTTTCTAAAAGCCGGAATCTGCGTCAACTGTAACCTTCCTGCTCATCAAAAGCACTCATGTTTTCAAACATCGTGAATTCTTTGATAAATGTCAACCTGGCAACACCGGTTGGACCATTTCTCTGCTTTCCTATAATAATCTCCGCGACACCCTTTTCCGGGTTATCCTCCGACTTATTATACACCTCGTCGCGATAGATGAAGCATATTACATCGGCATCCTGTTCAATCGCTCCCGATTCGCGCAGGTCGGCCATCATCGGCCGTTTGTCGGTCCGGTTTTCGAGGCCGCGATTCAGCTGGGACAAGGCAATGACCGGAATATTGTGCTCTTTTGCCAGGGCTTTCAGCGACCTGGAAATCTCGCTGATCTCCTGGGTTCTGTTTTCGATACTGTTTCTTCCCCGCATGAGCTGGAGATAATCGACAACCACCAGGCCGATTTCGTGCTGGGATGCCAGACGTCTTATTTTGGCACGCATTTCCAGGACGGAGATTGCCGGGGTATCATCGATAAACATCGGGGCTTCCGACAGCATGCCGACCGCCCGGGTGAGTTTCGGCCAGTCCTCGCTGCGCAGTTTGCCGGTACGGATCCTCTGGGAATCGATCCGGCCCACGGAACTGAGCAGTCGCATGACCAGCTGTTCCTTGGACATTTCGAGGCTGAACACCGCCACCCCGATCTTTTCCACAAGCGCCGCATGCTGGGCGATGTTCATGGCAAATGAGGTCTTGCCCATCGAAGGTCTTGCCGCGAGGATGATGAGATCGGAAGATTGCAAGCCGGCGGTCATTTTATCTATTTCGTTATACCCGGTAGGAACACCGGTTATCATTTCCTTTCTTTTGTAGAGCTGTTCAACCCGCGCAAATGCCTTCGGCACGATCGCCTTTATCGGCGTAAAATTCTGGTCGCCCTTGGTGCCGGCAATATCGAAGATAGCCTGTTCTGCCTCGTCGACGAGGATATCGATATCGTTTTGCTCTTCATAACACCTGGCAGCTATGTCGGTATTGACGGATATGAGTCTGCGGAGAATCGATTTTTCCCGGATGATTTTCGCATAGCTTGCGATATTGGCGGTAACAGGGACGATCGAGGTCAGTGTCGCAAGATAGATGGTGCCGCCGATCTGCTCGATTTTATTAATATCACGCAGCAGGTTGGAAACCGTCAGCAGATCGAGCGGTTCGTTCTTTTCGAAAAGATCTATCATCGCTTCATAAATAAGGCGATGGCTGTCTTTGTAAAAATCCGCTGTCTTGAGAATTTCCAGAACGGTACCGAACACATCGGCCTTGAGCAGGATCGAACCAAGAACTGCCTGTTCAGCCTCGATATTTTGCGGGGGCATTCGCGCAGGAACAGGTGATGTATTCAAATCGGACATTATGACAAAAAGATTCGACGGTGTTAGAAATAAAAGAACATCAAACAAAAACACACCGTTAAGGTCAAGCCTCTAGGTGTGTTTTTGAGTTCGTTGGCGAGCAGGTGAACGCCGGGCAAAGAACACGTATTCAAGCGGCCCCTCGGATGACGGGCCGGCAAACAGTCTTGCTATCAGGCTTTCACCGGGACCACTTTGATGGCAACTTCCGTGTTGACATTGAAACCAACCTTGATCTGTACCTTCGTTTCACCGAGAGTTTTGATGGGTTCGGCCAAGAGGATCTGTTTTTTATCAAGCTGGACGTCCATCTCCGCCAACTTGGCGCAGATGTCGGCGCTCGTTACCGAGCCGAAGAGACGTTCGTCAATTCCGGCCAACTGCTCGATAACAATGACCAGACCGGAGATTTTCTTAGCGATATCCTGAGCGATTTTCTGCTCTTTTGCCAAGCGAGCCGCGATATTTGCTCTGTTTTGCTCAAGAACGGCAAGATTTGCCGCCGTTGCAAGAACGGCTTTGCCTTGGGGTAACAAATAGTTGCGGCCAAACCCGGGTTTCACTTTTACAACTTCGCCTTCCTGACCGAGGGAGGTGATTGTTTCTTTGAGGATGAGTTCCATTTTAAACTCCTTTAGCTATGTGTCTCATAAGTAATGAAGGACATCCACAGTCTCTTCAGAACGTATTGCATATTGATTTATTCGGTTTTATTCGTTGTTGCCAATTTCAGCTTGCGGAAATCAAACCAGATATCGGCAATACCAAAGAACAACAAAACAAGTGTACCCAGCGATTGAAAGACGATCATGACATAGAAGAATGACCTGAGCAACAGGGGCACATCCCATTTGTGCATAAAAAAAACTACTATCGACAATCCCTGGAAACAGTAAATAATACTTAATAATATAAGGCTGTTAATCCCGACTGCCCGAAGCGGCTGAGTGGGAATCAGAGCAAGAACGGCCATGATGATTACCACCCAGATAAGCTTTTCCGGCAACTGCCAGGAGCGATAACTGGACCAGACGGCACGACCGGAGGTTTTCAGAAGGAGTGTATTGCCGATCACCATGGTCAGCCACGTGATCATCAGGATCAGACTCCCCAGGATCGCCGGCATGACCATGGGCACAAGCACCTGCATCTGATAGAGTGTGGTCTCCAGCACAACCAGGGTTTCCGTGGAAACGGTATCGCTCTGCCGGTAATACTCCAATGCCTCGATTATACCTTGATCCAGCGTTTTCAACAGCTGCCCGTAAGCCGATAGTTCCGAACCGGCCGAGAGAATGGTCATTACTATCAACCAGCCGCCGGCGAGTGAGGCGGCGGTTTTAAACCCGCTTAATGCCGGAGACTCGTGGCGGTCCGCCGATTGATAGAGAACAAATCCCGAGAGCAACAGGGTAAACGAGAAAACGAAAAGATCAAGACTGCTCACAACGAGGGAGACAAGAAGCGAAATTGTCACCGCCGAAAGCAGCAGCCTCATCCCCGTATACCTTCCATATCTGCTCAGCAGGAAAAACGAAAGCAAGGGCAGAAAAACATGCAGCCATCCGAACAAGGACCATTCGATTCCGGGAAGAACCATCACCAGGGAAGACAGCAGAATGATGTTGATTATCCTGCCGATTTCAGGCGGTTCAATATCCTGGGTAGCCACCTTGCGTCCTGTACCTGCTCTTACTTTCCATTAACCCTGAGCTGAACCGGAATAGGGCAAAAAGGCGATCTGTCTCGCCTGCTTGATCGCTTCGCACAACTGTCGCTGGTGAGTGGCGCAGGTACCGATAATCCGCCGTGGAATTATCTTACCTCGTTCCGATACATAATTTCTCAGGGTCTTAACATCCTTATAGTCAATCGTTAACTCTTTGTCTCCGCAAAACCGACAGGTTTTCTTTCGGGAAAAAAGTTTCTTTTGTGGTCTTTGTGCCATGGAATATCCCTCCTCGTTCAAAATATCAAGAAAATCGACAGAACTCTATTCTTCGTCCGCTTCGTCTTCGGTTTCAATTTCAACTGAATCGTCGACATCGGCGCCGTCAGTTTCTTGATCATCCGCCGGGACGGTCTTTTTCTGCTCCGCCGCGGCAACTGCCTGCGCTATTTCTTCCCCATTGATGGAATCGGCTGTCTTGATGGTCATGTACTTCAGAACCAGATCGTCGATTCTGAATTTTCTCTCAATTTCAGCAACAGCCGCGGGTGTGCCGGCAAAATCGCAGAAGACATAGAATCCAAGGCTTTCTTTTTTAATGGAATAAGCCAGTTTTTTCATGCCCCATTTGTTCAGTTCGATAATGGTGCCTTTCTCATCGAGAATAATTTGCCTGGTGTTCTCAATGATTCTGTTGATCTCTTCATCTCCGGCATTGGGACGGATTATAAAGATCGTTTCATACCTGCGCATGTGTTCCTCCTCATGGACTCACGGTTTGCACGAAGGCTCAAGCCTCCGCATTTTTCGGCCCCCGCACTGTGCTATCCGGCAGAGAGCGAGAAGGGTGGATGGAAAAAAACATCGATAAGCAATGAATTACTGCATTTGTTTTTGCCTATCGATAAAAGGGGATTATATTACTAGCATGATCTGGCTGTGTCAAACACTATTTTTTCTCTTTTCTTCAGCCTTGATTGCCTGCCACTGCGCCGTCAATTGATCCTCGTTTTCGTACGGTTGACCGGCAAAGACATGCGGGTGGCGGCGGATAAGTTTTTCATTAATATTGCTGAAGACATCCGGTAACTCAAAATTTCCGAGATCTTTATTAATTTCCGATATCATAATAAGGATATAAAGGAGATCGCCAAGTTCTTCGCAAATATTGACGGTATCGTTCTTATTGATGGCTTCCTGAAGTTCCTCGCATTCCGACTGGAGATGCTTCAGCAGAGTGACGCTGGTCTGCCGCTTATCCCAGGGACAACCCTGGGTGCTTCGCAGGGAACGGATGGTGTCAATGAGAGTCTGAAATTCGGTGTGCATTTGTTTCTTTTTTTTGATTTATGTCAGGATATGTTGTATGCGACATTGTCGCACCGTAAAAGCTGAGGCTATGGATAATCCAATAACAATTTATTGAGCAACAAATAAAATATTTATTGACATTCCGCTCCTGACCTACTAAGTAGCTCACTGGAAGGTATTGTCAGGTTTTGTGCATTTGCCTGACTGCTTTCCACGATATACCATGATTTGTCGAAATGTACATTCTTTAACAATCCATCTTTGGTGCCGAGAACACCGGTTCCTGGTAGGCAGATAGCATCATTAATACAACTGAGGTACGTTTATGGAAGATGACAAAAAACAAAAGATTCTCCTTGAAAAACATAAAGATATAGCGAGAATTGATCAAGAGTCCAAGAGAACCCATGGCTGGTATGTCCGGGTCAGATTTCTCGGCAAAACCCACTCGAAATTTTTCTCCGACAGAAAGTGCGGGGGGAGGTATTCCAGCCTGCTGTCGGCGATTTCCTGGCGCGACAAGACCGAGAAAAAGCTCGGAAAAATACGAACCAACAAACATATGGTCACGGTGAGCAATTCCAGCACAGGGGTTGTCGGCGTTCGCCTCAATGAAAAACTGAACAGATATGAAGTCAGCTGGGTTACTCATCAGGGCAAACAGGGCAAAACTTCGGTTTCGATTTCGAAGCATGGCAAAAAGGCCGCTTTTTCCAGAGCCTGTGTCATCCGTTCGGAGAAAGAGAAATCTCGGCTGGAATTTGCCGGGTGACACATCCGCAGCGAAAAGCGCATTATCATATCTGAACATCTTTCGATGCAATCGCTCTGCCGTCGAAGGGTGTTCAGAAACTTTCAACCGCAAGATTCATCGACCGAGCCATCGGGCTTGTTCACCCCTGCCACAAAAAAGATCAACATGTGTGAAGTTGATGTTGACAATTGCGACACGAATGGGTTAAATGCCTAGTTCTTGTGAGATTTTGCAATTTAGATAATTCGAGAAAAGATTCACTCAAAGAGGTTCATATATGTATGCGATAGTTCGTACAGGCGGCAAACAGTATCAGGTGGCATGCGGGGATCAGGTTCGGGTCGAAAAACTTGACGGCAATGTTGGCGAGACAATTGATCTGAATGACGTTCTCATGGTGGTAGATGGCGATGAGATCAAAGTTGGCCAACCGGTTCTCGAAAACGCCAAGGTTACTGCAAAAATTGCCGAGCAGGGCAGGGCAAAAAAAATTATTGTATTCAAGAAGAAACGCCGTACCGGCTATCGTCTGAGGAGAGGTCACAGACAATCGTATACGGCTTTGAAAATTGAAGCGATATCGGCGTAATAGTATTCCCCTCGAAATGAGGTTACAGTTTTAATTGAACAACGGGCGATGATGCATCTCGTTGGAACGAAGGAGTAGGAAATGGCTCATAAGAAAGCAGGTGGCAGTTCGAGAAATGGTCGCGACAGTTCTGGTCAACGGAGAGGCGTTAAACGTTTTGGCGGTCAGATCGTAAAAGCCGGAAACATTCTGGTCCGTCAACTCGGCACCAAAATTCACCCCGGAACTAACGTCGGATGCGGTCGGGATTACACCCTTTTTGCTAAAGTTGACGGCGTCGTGACCTATGAGGATTTTGGCAAAGACAAAAAACGTGTCAGCATCTACCCTGAAGCCTGATTAGTTTTTTGCAGATATTTCCCCTGGAATCGCTCCACGAGCGGTTCTTGCAGGAGCAGAAAATAGACTCGACCTCAATCGCGTATTGATGGTCGAGTTTTTTTTTGCTCCTGGTACACATCGTTTTTCCAAACCAAACATTGCAACCCCTGTGGATCGAGTAATGGCATTTATTGATGAAGCAAAATTTTTTGTGAAGGCTGGAGACGGCGGCGATGGCTGCGTCAGTTTCCGCAGAGAAAAATATGTCCCGAAAGGTGGCCCGAATGGTGGTGACGGCGGCAAAGGCGGGAGTGTAATTCTTCGGGCAAAGAGCAATCTGAATTCCTTAATCGATTTTCGCTACCGCTCCCATTTCAAGGCCGAGCGGGGAGAGCATGGGCAGGGCAAGGATATGCATGGCCGAGGCGGCAAGGATTGTATCGTTGAGGTGCCGGTCGGTTCGGTGATTAAGAACGGTGAGACAGATGAAGTTCTTGTCGATCTTGCTGCCGACGGCGATACGTTTCTTGCCGCCGCGGGGGGGGACGGAGGCATGGGCAATCCCCATTTTGCCAGCGGCACCAACAGAACCCCTCGCATCGCCACCAAAGGACATAAGGGCGAGGAATTCTGGCTCAAGATCGAACTCAAACTGATCGCCGATGTCGGCCTGGTAGGTATGCCGAATGCCGGTAAATCGACGCTTCTCTCCAAGCTCTCCGCCGCCAATCCCAAAATCGGCGCCTATCCTTTCACAACTCTTGAACCCCAGCTTGGCGTGATGCAGTATAAATTCCATGAGCCCTGTATTATCGCCGATATTCCCGGACTGGTCGAAGGGGCGCATAGCGGGGTGGGACTGGGACATAAATTTCTTCGCCATATCGAACGAACGAGTATTCTCCTGCATGTGATGGATGCAGCCGATGAGAACGTTCGCAAAAATTATGATATTATTGCTGAAGAATTGTCATTGTATCGTGAAGAACTGGCGGATCGAACGCAAATTTTGGTGTTGAATAAAATCGATCTGGTAACTGCACCTGAATTGCATGAGTTAGAAATCTATTTCCACCAGCATGGACAAAGTGTTATTAGTATATCCAACCATACCGGCGAAGGCATTGACCTCCTCAAAGAAAAAATTGTTGAGACACTTGAGGAACGAAAAGGGAAGTGAAAAATGGATAACGACATCGCATTGGAAGATGGGCTCTATTATCGGCAGACTCTCTTCGATAAAGCAAAAAGGGTCATCGTCAAAGTCGGCAGCGCCATTCTGACCGGCAAAGATGGACTTAATCATGAAGTGATCGATAATCTTGCAAGGGAAATAGCGTTCCTGCATAACAGCGGCCGGGAGGTGATCCTGGTCAGTTCCGGTGCCGTTGCCGCGGGAAAAAGGAAAGTGCATTTCCGCGACGATCAGGAGGTGACGATAAAAGAAAAGCAGGCCCTGGCGGCAATAGGCCAATCACGCCTGATGCATGATTACGATGAGGCGTTCAGCAAACACCACAAGACCATTGCCCAGATACTTCTGACCCATTCCGATCTGGCCGACCGCAAGAGATATCTCAACGTTCGCAATACCATCCTGACCCTGTTCAAATTCGGAGCTATTCCCGTAATCAACGAAAACGATACGGTATCGACCGAAGAGCTGAAATTCAGCGACAATGACAATCTCGGTGCCCTGGTTGCCAATCTTATCGAGGCCGACATGTTTATCTGCCTCACCGATGTCGATGCCCTCTATGATCGCAACCCGCTCTCAGACCCAGAGGCGAGGGCCATCTATACGGTTTCCGAGGTGACCGACGACATCCTGTCGATGGCCGGCAACAGCAAAAGCACCCTCGGCACCGGCGGTATGCAGAGCAAGATCCAGGCGGCGAGAATGGTATCGGCGGGCGGAGGGAGTTCGTTTATTGGACCGGGGCGAAGAAAGGATATTCTCAAACACCTTTTTTCCGGTGAAATGGTCGGCACCTTTTTTCTTCCTCAAGCCGAAAAAATGCAGAGCCGGAAGCGGTGGATCGCTTATGTTCTCAAGCCCCAGGGTGCGCTTATGCTTGACGAGGGGGCCTGTCTGGCGATAACTCAAAAGGGGAAGAGTCTGCTTCCTTCGGGGATCGTCGATATCCAGGGACAGTTCGAAATAGGCGATTGTGTCAGATGCATTGATCGGCAGAACAGTCCCGTTGCCGTTGGTTTGACCAATTTCGGCTCCAGTGACCTTCGGAAAATAAAGGGGGTCCACTCGGATAAGATTGCAGAAATTCTCGGTTATAAAGAAAGCGATGAGGTATTGCACCGGGATAATCTGGTTATTCTGTAATTTCTTCTAGATGAATACCAAGAGAGAGGCGGCCGTGAAGACCCTTGAACAAAACATAACCGATCTTGCAAGACAAGCCAGGGTTGCCTCCGCATCCCTCATGGCTCTTTCGACCATCACCAAAAACAATGTGCTGCTGAAAGTTGCCGACCTGCTGATCGAAGAGAAAGAAAGTATCCAGCGGGCAAACGACAAGGATTTGCAACACGGCGAGGAAAAAGGACTTTCCCCGGCGATGCTCGACCGGTTGCGCTTATCGGATGCAGTCATCCAATCCATGGTGACAGCCTTGCATGAAGTCTGTGCTCTCCCGGATCCGATAGGCAAGGTCGAAGAATTTGTCAAAAGGCCGAATGGCCTGCTGGTTGGCAGGATGAGGGTGCCTCTCGGGGTAATTGCCATGGTGTATGAATCGCGGCCCAATGTGACCGTTGAAGCCGCGGCACTCTGCATAAAAACCGGCAATGCGGTGATCCTGCGCGGCGGGTCGGAGGCCATCCACTCCAATATTGCCCTGGCCGCCATTCTGCGGAAGGCACTCATTTCACAGCAAGTCGACAAAGATGCGGTACAAGTCATTCCGACCACCGAACGACAGGCTATTACCCATCTCCTGACCCTTGATGAAGATATCGATCTGGTCATTCCCCGCGGCGGAGAAGGATTGATCCGGTTTGTTGTCCAGAATTCCAGAATACCTGTACTCAAACACTACAAAGGTGTCTGCCATCTCTATGTCGATCGAGATGCGGATTTGGCCAAAACGGTTCCTCTCGTTATTAATTCGAAAACCCATCGGCCCGGTGTGTGCAATGCCTTGGAAGGATTGTTAATCCATGAGGAGGTAGCGCCTGATATCCTGCCAATCCTGGCGACCGCCTTGATCGAGAAGGGCGTTGAGTTGCGCGGATGCGCAAGATCGACCGCGATCTCCAATCGGATCAAGAGCGCCGCTGAAAGCGACTGGGGCACGGAATTTCTTGATCTAATTCTGTGCGTCCGGGTTGTCAAGGACTTTGAAGAGGCTAAGGCGTATATCACGAAATATGGGTCCCGGCATACTGAAACGATTGTTACCGAAAATTACAGTACGGCCCAGCGGTTTATCAATGAGATAGATGCATCGGCGGTGATGGTCAATGCATCGACCCGCTTCAATGACGGAGGGCAGCTGGGCCTCGGCGCAGAGATAGGAATAAGTACAACCAAATTGCATGCATATGGTCCCATGGGACTGGAGGAGCTGACCACCCGTAAATTTATCGTTTATGGGCAGGGGCAGGTTAGGGTGTGACCATCTTCAAGATCGGATTGCTGGGGGGAACCTTCGACCCGGTACACTTTGGTCACCTGCAGCTGGCCGAAGTCGCGCTCAGGGAATGCAGCCTCAACAAAGTATTTTTCGTGCCGGCGGCCAGCCCGCCGCACAAGGACGAAACGACGGTTACCTCTTTTGCCCATCGCGTGGCCATGCTCGAGATCGTCAGTGCCACAAGCAGCCATTTTGCCTGCAGTGCAATAGAAGGACAGCTGCCGACTCCTTCCTACACCTTCGATACACTCCGTGCGCTCGGTGATTTTTTTCTTGAAGATACTGACCTTTTCTTTATTATCGGCGTGGATGCGTTCCTCGATATCAAGACCTGGAAATCATACCGGGAAATCCTTCGCCTGGTCAATATCGTGATTGCCCAACGCAACGGTTTTCGCAAAGCGCAGCTGGTCGATTTCCTGCAAGCCCTCGGTTATACCCAGCAAACCAACTGCTGGCAGGGAGACGATGGGCGGAAGAAGATCTTTCTCCTTGCAGCACAACCGGGAAATTTCAGCTCGACGCTGATCAGGAAAAAGATCAAAGAGGGGATTCTTCCGGCAGGAGATATCCCTGAAGGAGTGATAGAGTATATTTATAAACATCAGCTCTACCAGGTGGATGCGACTAAGCGAGAGCCACACCTTGCCGGCCGCATCCGGTAGCGCGGCGGAGATACTCTCTTATGCTGGATAAAGAACAAGACACGGCTCCTCCCCAAACGCCCATTCTCATTGTTGACGATTCACTGGTGTTTCGTCGATTTCTCCGGGATATTCTTGAGGATTGCCCGGATTTTTCGATAGTCGGAGAGGCCCAGAATGGCATCGAAGCCCTCGATCTGGTGTTGAAGACCAACCCGGCGGTGATCCTCCTCGACCTTGAAATGCCGCTTATGGATGGAATGACCGCCCTCCAGCATCTGATGATTCATCGTCCGACTCCGACCATCATGTTCTCAAGCCTTACCGAGGAAGGGACGGCACGGTGTTTCGACACGCTGAAAAATGGGGCGATTGATTTCATTTCCAAGGATTTCATCTTTCAGAAGAACAGCCTGCAGACCCATAAACAGGTGCTCATCGATAAGGTCAAAAAGGCGGCCCGCTTCCAGGTGAGAGCCCGGGAACCGGTCTTTTCATACACGCCTGCGCCAACCGGATCGTTCGATGAGGAGCAAAGAGTGGTATTTTGCGAAGAATGCGGCAGGCGGGAAGTCGTCACCTATAACAGATCCCAGCCGATACGCAGCATCACCTGTTCCCAGTGCGGCGACAGCATAGAAATCAGCTTTTCCCCGCAGTCCCAATTTCGCCGCAATACCTTCATCACCGTAATCGGCGGGGGAGAGGGATGTTTCAACAACCTGCTTGAAATCGTCCCGAGGCTGGACCCTGAAATGGGTGGCGCCCTGATAGCCGTTATTCATCAAAACGCCGACCATGTGAAGAGTTTTACCGAATATCTTGATGCCATTTCGGCAATGAAGGTAGTACGGGCCAGGGACGGCGTAAGTATCGAAGGGGGAACCTGCTATATCTTCCCGGGACATGACTTTATGCGGCTGAAGCCCTACAGTGCCCAGCTCACCCTCCAGAAATTGCAGAAAGTTGCCTTGAATGGCGGTCCCCTCGACATTCTGCTGGCATCGGTTTCCACCCTCTTTAAAAAACGAGCTGCAGGCATCATTTTATCGGGCGATCACCTTGATGGAGATAAGGGCATCGCCATCCTGATGAAGAACGGAGGAACGCCTGTTATCCTCGATGGCAATGAATGCTATTGTAAAAGCATGGGACAAAACATTCTTGACTCATGCACTCTCCCGCAAACCTACCAAACCGCCAACATCGTCGAAGTAATCAAAAAACTCCACTACGGGGCGAAAGACGGCGGCATAGCAGGTTAATAATCGTGCAACGGGGTTTTTTATCAACTCATCCGGTGAGCAAATTCAGGAGATGCTGTCGTATCTGCAGCAGGAAAGGGCAACAAGATGGAAGAACAGGGTAAAAAACAATCCGCCCAACAATCCGCCCAACAATCCGCCCAACAATCCGCCCTATGGGAAGAAAACGTGCCGCTGATGCAACAGGGTCTGCACAAAGAACTGGTACGGCTTGCCTATGCTGTTACCGGGAAAAACCAAAAGGTCTTTCCCGCCCGGGAACATGTATTCGCCGCACTGCGCCAGACAAGTCTTGAAGCGACCCGAGTGGTGATCATCGGTCAGGACCCCTATTTCAACGAACATCCCGGGAAGGGTCCGGAAGCCCACGGGTTATGCTTTTCGGTGCAGGATGGGATCCCGGTGCCGCCTTCCCTGCGCAATATTCTGCAGGAAGTAAATGACAGCGTCTACAACGGCAGGAAGGTGAGTATCGACAGCGACCTGACCAGATGGGCAAAACAGGGGGTTTTGCTGCTCAATGCCAGCCTCACGGTTATCGCCAGGAGCCCCAACTCCCATGCCGGCTTAGGCTGGCACCGATTGACCGATGGTATCATCGAGACGATTTCCCGGCGAAAGGAGCACATTGTTTTCATGCTGTGGGGCGCATTTGCCCAGAAGAAAGCTGTTCTTATCGACCGGACAAAACATCTGATCCTGGCAACAAGTCACCCTTCGCCCTTGTCTGCTCACCGGGGGTTTCTCGGTTCCGGTGTGTTCAGACGGTGCAACGAATACCTCGTTCTCCACGGCTATCAGCCGATTGAATGGTAAGCCCTGAAAAATTCTTATTATTTATATTTTATTTTTTCCTGGCCGAGTGTTTTATCGCTGCGAGGGGTATCGTATCAGCAACCTCCGACGCCGTAAAGCCGGCCCCCGTTCTTTCATAGAGGATATCCGCGGCGGAACCGTGGAGGAAAACACCGGCTACCGCCGCGTTG
>AMFJ01007690.1_pt1 | contig 14028 bp, 14 predicted proteins | sample 427208 | NCBI WGS metagenome assembly AMFJ01 (sample SAMN02954298, study PRJNA114691) | groundwater metagenome | biome: aquatic; feature: subsurface aquifer; material: sediment; isolation source: subsurface aquifer sediment | place: USA: Rifle, CO | collected 2008-08
AGCAAGCCTGTAAAAGATTCTATATCTTGATTTTTATATTTTTAACTATACAGGCTCTTACATATGAAAATATCAGGCTCTAAAAAAGATTTCATTGAGAAATCAGCTATAATTCAGAATCAATCTTATGTTTTATTTCATCACGTACCTGTCTGAAAACAGCAAGGATTTCTTCTTCTGTTCCAATAGCATCAGCAGGATCATAAAAACTCCAGTTGGTATACTTTGTTTTAGCAGGAAATACGGGGCAGGATTCTTTTGCATTATCACAAACAGTAATAACCTGATCCATACCTTCGCCCAAAAACTCATCAACATGCTTTGATCTATGATTGGATATATCTATCCCCAGCTCGTTCATTGCTTTAACAGCACCTGGATTTACTATAGAAGGTTTGGTTCCTGCACTATAAGCTTCATATTTATCACTGTAATAATGATTTAATAATCCTTCTGCCATCTGAGAACGGCAGGAATTGCCTGTGCATAAAAACAGAACTTTCTTTTTCATTACGTATCCCCTTAACTTAAGCCAAAGAGTTTTTTCTTAAACCATAAAGATAAATTTACCAGATTAACAAGAACAGGAACTTCAACCAAAGGCCCTATTACAGCAGCAAAGGCCACCCCTGATCCTATTCCAAAAACTGCAATTGCAACTGCTATTGCCAGTTCAAAATTATTACTTGCAGCAGTAAAAGATAATGATGCTGACTTTGGATAGTTTGCACCAAGTTTATTACTCATTACAAAGCTAAATAAGAACATAAGTACAAAATAAATTAACAGAGGAATGGCGATTCTTACCACATCCATCGGAATCTGTACAATGAGATTGCCTTTTAGGCTAAACATAACGACTATAGTAAATAGTAATGCTATAAGCGTTATAGGGCTTATAGCAGGGATGAATTTATTACTGTACCAGTAAAAACCTTTTTGTTTAATGGCAAAATGACGTGTTATAAAACCGGCTATAAAAGGGATTCCAAGATAAATAAACACACTCTCTGCTACAAGCCTTGTATCAACGTGAACAATAGCACCTTCCAGGCCAAAATAAGGAGGCAGGACAGTAATAAAGAACCATGCAAAAACACTATAGAATAGAACCTGAAAAATACTGTTAAATGCAACAAGCCCTGCACAGTAATCTCCATCCCCTTCAGCCAGTGCATTCCATACAATTACCATGGCAATACAGCGAGCAAGGCCAATTAAGATCAAGCCTACCATATATTCCGGATAGCCTGATAAAAACACAACAGCAAGTATGAACATCAATACAGGCCCAATTATCCAGTTTAAAAACAATGAAAGGCCAAGAACCTTTGTATCTTTAAAAACTAGAGGCAAATCTTCATATTTAACCTTTGCTAAAGGAGGATACATCATTAAAATAAGTCCGATAGCAATAGGAATATTGGTTGTGCCAACTTGAAAACGGTTAATAAAAGACTCTATTCCAGGAATAAAATAACCCAGACCAATACCAAGGGCCATTGCTGAAAATATCCATAAAGTTAAGTTTCGATCAAGAAAATTTAATCCACAGGTGGCTTTGCCTGACATATTATTACTCCTTTTATAATTAAATTACTTAACTGCCTTGATATGTGCACCGGCAAAAGCACCGTCAAGTAAATCCAGATCCAGAGATTGTTTTTCTTCCATTAAACTCTCAATTATAGACTTGGTATAGACATGAACGGGTTCAATCTGGATATTCTTGAATCCTAAATCTTTTAGAATATTTGTATATTCTTCTATAGATATAGTGCCTGCTATACAGCCAGCCCATAATTCTGCCTGTTTCTTGAGCTCAGGGGAAACATCTCTGAGTGATACAACATCAGCTATGGCTAATCTTCCACCATCTTTTAAAACCCTGCACGCCTCTGAAAGTGCTTTTTTCTTGTCTTCTGACAGATTTATTACACAATTTGAAATAACAACATCTACAGTTTTATCAGGTAATGGAATATTTTCAATGTATCCCTTAATAAACTCTACATTAGTTACGCCCATTTTTTCTTTGTTTTTATTAGCAAGTGCAAGCATTTCATCAGTCATATCAAGACCATAAATCCTGCTTGTCTTTCCTACATATTTTGAAGACATTAATACATCAATACCGCCGCCGCTGCCTAAGTCAAGAACAGTTTCACCTTCTTTTAAACCGGCAAATACCAGAGGATTAGCACAGCCTAAAGAAACATTAATAGCTTCTATTGGCAATTCATCTAAATTTGCACCATCGTATATTCTTGAAGTTTTGCTAATCTCATCACAAGCGCAACAGGATTTTTTACCTTTGCTGACATCACTTGCAATACCGCCATAAAACTCTTTTACAGTTTCCTTTATGTCAAATTCCATAAAAACTCCTAACATATTAAAGTTTTTTAATAAACTCAAACTAATAAACAGTTTGCTATTGAGATTATATATTACTATATGATAAAATTGCAATATAGTAATATGGATTTGGATAAATCATGAATAAAGAATTTTATAAGCTAAAAACAGAGATAATTAAAGCCTTAGCAAATCCTACAAGGTTAATGATTATTGATTGCCTTAGGAATGGTGAAAAGACTGTCAGTGAAATTGTAGAAATTACAGGTGAAGAGCAGTCAAATGTTTCTAAGAGTCTTGGCATATTAAAGAGTAACGGGTTAATAAAAGATAGAAAAATCGGATTAAACGTATTTTATAGTCTTAAATGTGGCTGTTTGGATGATTTTTTTAATTGTTTTGATAATGTAATTTCTGAAAACCTTAAATATCAGCAGGAATTATTAGATTCATATAAAGGAGTAAAATAATGGATATAAAGATTCTAGGCAGTGGTTGCACTAACTGCAAAAAACTAATGGAAAATACTCAAAAAGCTGTTCAGGAATTAAATATAGAAGCAAATATTGAAAAAATTGATGATTTTAAAGAAATTATGCAATATGGAGTAATGATGACTCCTGCTCTTGTTATCAATGGTGAAGTAAAAAGTACCGGAAAAGTTTTAAAACCCGAAGAAATCAAGAGAATGTTGGAGAAATAAAACATGGTTGATGTATTTAAGCCTTTGCAGGATTTGGCAGATTTTGTTGTTTATAATGTTTTTAAGCTCTCACATGGTACAAATATCGCTGAGGCTTTAAATTTCTTTATATATGATACTCTGAAAATATTTATTTTAATCCTGATAATAACTTTTATTATAGGAATGGTTAAGAGTTTCTTTACTCCTGAGAAAACCAGAAAATTTCTAAGCGGTAAAAGAACTGGTGTAGGGAATTTCCTTGGGGCATCTCTTGGTGTTGTAACGCCATTTTGTTCCTGTTCTGCCGTGCCTTTATTTATAGGATTTGTAGAAGCAGGAATTCCATTGGGGATTACATTTTCTTACTTGATTGCAGCACCTATGATTAATGAAGTCGCTATTGTTATTCTCTGGGGTCTGTTTGGTATTAAGATTACTGCTATTTATATTTTTTCAGGACTTATTATAGCCATAGTCGGCGGCATGATATTAGGGTTATTAAATTTGGATAAGTATATAGAATCCTTTGTTTTTGAGACAAAAATTGCCACTTCCTGCTGTGCTTCAGGCGAGAATAAAGATTTTAAGAACAGGCTTGAACAAGCAAAAGACAGTGCTATTAGTATTTTTAAGAAAATATGGATTTATGTCATTATAGGCGTTGGGATAGGGGCTTTTCTTCATGGTTATGTCCCGACTGAATTCCTGATGAAATATGCTGGAGCTGATAATCTTTTTGCCGTGCCGCTTGCAGTCGTATTAGGGGTTCCTTTATACGGTAATTGCGCAGGAATATTACCCCTTTCCGTAGTTCTTGTAGAGGCAGGATTGCCTATAGGCACAGTTTTAGCCTTTACTATGGCAGTTACTGCGATTTCTTTTCCTGAGCTGCTAATCCTGAAAAGAGTGCTTAAATTGCCTTTATTGATAATATTCGTATCAATAATAACTGCAGCAATAATATTTACAGGGTATTTGTTTAACTTTATTCTCTAAACTGCCTAAATAGACATTGTTATTAAGTTGTTAATCGACTAATAAATTCTAGTTATGTTTGAATTTCTTGATTTATTAGTCAATTTTTTTGTGTATAAGATTCTGGGCTTGCCTTTATCATCAAGCCTGGCTGTAGGATTAGAGTTTTTTATATACAATACGCTCAGAGTTTACATACTAATATTGATTATTGGGTTTATTATCGGCTTAATTAGAGAAGTTATTACCCCTGCAAAAACCCAAAGAATCCTGAGCGGCAAGAAAGTTGGAGTAGGGAATATTATATCTTCCTTTCTTGCTGTTATTACTCCGGTTGAAGATTTTTCTGTTATCCCGGTTTTTGTAGGTTTTTTAGAAGCAGGCATACCCACTAGCATTGCATTTACTTATCTAATAACAGCACCGATGACCAATGAATTAGCTTTTGCATTGTTTTGGAGTATATTCGGTTTTAAAGTTGCTTTTATTTATTATGCTATAGGTATAGCTATAGGCTTTATCGGAAGTATATTAATTGGTTTATTTAAGCTGGATAATCATATTCAGCCTCTTATCAGGGAAAATAAGGCCAAAATTAATATGAAAGAAGAAAAGAAAGGCCTTAAAAGAGTACTTATTGCAGCTAAAAATAAATCATTTAGCTTTTTTAAAAGTTTCTGGCTATATATTCTTATAGGAATAGGTATTGCTACTATAATACAGGGTTATATCCCGGCTGAGGCCATAATAAAATATGTCGGATTCAATAATCCATTCGCTGTGCTGATAGCTGTATTAATGGTTATGTTCTTCTATATCAATATAAGCATAGCTTTACCTTTATTAATGATCTTTATCAATAACAGCTTGCCAATAGGGACACTGATAGCCTTTACAATGGCTGTTACTGCTACATCAATTCCAGAATTACTAATACTGAAAAAAGCCTTGAAGTTACCTTTATTGCTTGCTTATATAGGTGTTTTGCTGAGCCTGATAATAATTACAGGATATTTGCTGAACCTTATCTTTTAAAACATATACAATAATTAAAAGTAGTGCTTTATTTCACAAGCTTTAGGGGAATGTTATTGGAGGAGCCTTTGAAATGCGGTGACAAAGTCACTTTTTTAGGTCATCAACTATTCCAGCGAGGACATAATTATGTGCATTAGCACTCAACAGCGACAGAAATAACATTTCCCCTAAGCATTTATCCGTCAATCCAATAGCAATAAACTTACTTTTTATCTGGTTCTTTGGGCTTATAAATCTCATTAATGGTCTTTATATCCCTGTCTGATAACTGAATTGCAGTAAAATTAGCAAACATTATGTCGTTTGGATTATTGCTATGGCCAGCTATGCCAAGGGCATGCCCCATTTGATGAGCTGCTATCTGCTTAATTTTAACTTTTGCTTGCTCATCAGTCATGCCCTCAGTGATTTTTGTGTTTAATTTTATATCATTGGAAAATTTATCAAATTTTGTTCCTTTATATTGCAGCAATGGAGAGGCTACAGAAGTCCCCATCGCTCCAACTCCGCCAATAATAGGGACCCCAAGCAAACCTCCTGCAATCATTCCTAAAACAGAGCCTACTTGAACCAGTGTGCTGGCTTTTTTATATTTCATTCTTTCTTTTTCAGCTGATATGTCTTGTTTCTCTAAAGCAGGCTGCCATGGGAAATCTTCAAAATCCTCGCACCATACGACTTTTATATCAGTTCTTGAGGTATCATAAGTAAACTCGAATTTTATTCTGCCATCAGTAGCTTTTTCCCATTCTTTGAACCCCTCAATCGCTGCATCTTTGTAAAATTTCTTGTAAGGCTTGATCTTCGTGTCGTCTATATACACATTAATAGGCATTTTTCCTATTATAGTTACTTTACCCATGCTCTGTTGCATTATTTCAGGGATATATGTGCCTTCATAAATATCACTGTAGCCAATATTTTGTGCTTGCTGGGCATATTCGGGCAGGACGGTTCTTTTTAATCTATCTACTCTTACAATTAAACCATCCCCATCATAAGTCTGGCCGAGTGTTTCCTGCTCAAGCTTTTTTATTCTTTCCAATAAAGGACTAGTGCTGTTAGTCTTTCCATAAATTTTATTCTCAATCTGTGTAACCATTCCCGGAATAGAAGTATCTGCTGATTCCTGATATTTTGGCACTATATTTGCTTTTCTTTTAATAACATCATCTATTTTGGACAGTCCATCTTTAGCCCTGTCTTTTTGTTCAGGTAAATTACTGTATTTCAAAGATGTTCCAAAATCAGCTTTTGCTTTTTCCATATCTCCTGTATAAAAATAGTCTGCACCTCTTGAAAAATACGCGTCAGCCAATACTTCTTTGGCAGGTTTATCATCAGATCTTAATGATAAAACTTTATTACAATATTTTATAGCTTCATCATACTGCTTATCGCTGGTTAAATTAAAAGCATGAGTTGTATAAGCTACCAGGGCATTATCCAGATAAACTTTTGTTTTTGTAGCCTTATAAGCTTCTTCATAATCCTGAGCAGCTTTTAAATACTTGCCATCACTATAAGCATCATGTGCGGACTTCGCATATTTATTGCCAAGCTGGATTTGTTGATTCCTGTTTTGAGGCGTTGCAGCGTAAGCTATCGGTACAAAAGAATTGAATAACAACAGGAAAGATAGAAATATAGCGACTGTTTTAGTATTCATAATATAATCCTGAACTTTATCTTCTTATATAATAATTTAGAATCAAAAAAATCCTCAAGTAAATTACCTGACTATTATAAAATATATTTATGAAAGAAGATAACTTTATAAATTTAATAAAAGATTTACTGCCTGAATCATCAAGCTATATTGGAGATGATACGGCATATATTGCTGAAAAAGATTTAATTTTAACGCAAGATACCTTAATAGAAGATGTTCATTTCAGGCAATCTACAATTAGTCCTTATGATCTTGGCATCAAATCTATAGCTGTTAATCTAAGTGACATTGCAGCTTCTGGAGGTATTCCTGCTTATGCGTTGATATCTCTTTCACTGCCACAAGATATTAATGAGGATTTTGTAGAAGAATTTTATAAGGGTGTCAGGCATATTTGCAATAAATATAGTACCCTGGTCGTTGGGGGAGACTTAACAAAAGCTGATAAAATCACTATTAGTATCACTATGATAGGGTTTGGCAATGGGGTGACTCCTGCTAAAAGGAGCAATGCAAAAGTTGGTGATATTGTTATCACCACAGGAGAGTCTGGCTCAAGTGCCGCAGGGTTATGGCTATTGGAAACACAGGTAAAAGATATTCCTGAAGAGATAGCTAATAAATTTATTACAGCTCATATTAATCCAATCCCTCGCTTGCAAGAAGGAAGAGATATCGTTTCTTTCTGTAAAAAACCTCCTGCTTTAATGGATACAAGCGATGGCCTTGCTGATGCACTTTATAAAATATGCCTGCAAAGTAATGTTAGTATGGAAATTGATTTTGGCAATATTCCAATAGATAAAGACCTCTCTGATATTGCACATATAGCCGAAATAAATCCTCTTAAATGGGTTTTTTACGGAGGGGAAGATTATCAGCTTATTGGAACAGTTTCTCAGGAATGTCTTGAAACGCTTAATTCTAAGCAGATATCTGTTATCGTGATAGGTAGAGTAATTGAATCAAATAACAATCCTTGCGCTTATGTTAAAGTAGATAATGATGTCATTACAATTAACTCAACCAGCATTGATAGTGAAGGATTTAAGCATTTTATGTAGATTATGCTTTATAATTCATGGAAGGTGATTTCCCTTCGTCGCTGATGCACCTTAAATTGACATGGTGCATAGGCTCCTCCAGAAAATCACCTTCCTTCTAAGCTCTATAATTATAAATAATAGAAATAACAAATTAGGTAAGAAAAATGAAAATATCGGCAATAATTCCCGCTGCGGGGTCTGGCTCCAGATTTGACGCAAACAAAAATAAACTCCTGAGAAACATCAACGGCATGCCTGTTATCGTTCACACATTGCAGGTAATTAGCTCTGTAGAAGCTATTAGTGAAATTACTATATGTACATCCGAAAATATAATTGATGAAATAAAAAGTTCAGTACTTAAATATAATATTTCTAAAGTAAAACAGGTCATTTTAGGCGGAGCCACAAGGCAGGAATCTGTATTTAAAGGACTAAAATCTCTTGATAATCCAGATTTTGTTGTAATTCATGATGGTGCAAGGCCGCTTGTAACAAAAGATATAATAGAAAACTCAATAAAAACTGCTGTTGAAAAAGGCCCTGCAATTGTGGCAGTTCCTACAAAGGACACTATAAAAAGAGTTGACAAGGAAACTAATCAAATTATAGCAACACTCAACAGAGAACAGTTATGGAATATTCAAACCCCTCAAGTATTTAAGTATAATGATATTCTGGAAGCTCATATAAGATTTGAAGAGCAGGACTTCACTGATGATTCTGCACTTATAGAAAAGTTAGGGATTCCTGCATTTACCGTAATGGGAAGTTATAAGAATATTAAAATTACTACTCAAGAAGACATTAAAATCGCTGAAGTGTTTATGAATGCTAAATGACAATTCTAAGATATTGAGATTCTTCGCATCATTCAGAATGACAGGAATATAATTAATACCTGAAATCTCTGACCGGGACGAAGTTTTTATCATCCAGAGATACAATTACATCCCTGTCTACTCTAGCATTTATCTGATATCCGGCAGGTATTTGGGCGTCATGGCCTGTCATTGTTAAAAATAGAAGGCTAAACGGAGGAAATGCCAGTATAGAAAGAATTCCGGTTAAAATCATTCTATCCTCGCCTTTTCTTATTACTGTTCCTGATAGAGGAACTCTCTTGTCGTCTACAGATTTGGTTGAATCAAGATAAACGGTCATTTTTCCTGCTTTTCCAACTTTACCCCTTGGGATTAATTCTGCTATAAAGCCCGTAGCTCTTGTCCCTTCTTTAATCAAAGTAGTATCAGCAAGCTTTATGTCTTCCATAACTATGAAATTTACATAATCACCTTCATTATTTATTTTGGTAGAAACCGTATCAACTAGCTTTAAACGAACTCGTGTACCGTTTTCAAGAATTACTTCTCTGGCAATACTAAGGGGACAAACAAATAAATTTATTAAAACTATTGTAAAAAACAAGCTAATTGCTCTTTTATGCATAATTATTAACTTTCTAATTGAAATATTCATCTGAAATAGGAGTTTGTAAATCAAAGGACACTTCATCATTAATTAGAATATTTTTAACTACTATTTCTTTAGCATTTTTATGCTTTTTAGGAATAAATATATATGTTGAATAAGTATCATTCTCGAATAAATGATGAGGTTTTAAAGTATGTTTTTTAATATTATCTCCTAGTTTTTCATTTGCAGATATAGAATAAGCCGACACTCCGCCAATTACAACAGGTGTAAAAACTAAAAATGTTATGATTGAAAGAGGAATGCCTAATAAAATAGCTCTTCTTACCGTATGTCTTTTTGTTTCTTCATATATAATTGCAGAACTTGGGATAAGATGCTTTTCTCCATATTCATTGATGTAATAGATATTCTTTGACAGTTGGATTTTATCTTCACTAGTATTTTTTACAGTTAGCCTGATAGGAATATATTTTTTAAGAACTTTTTTATCTACTTCACCCATAAGGCTTTGAGGATTAATTTTTTCTGCATAAACTGTAATCTTACTTGTATCAAAGGCAAAGCTAACTTGAGTAAAAGATAAATAGATAAGACAGGTCAATAAATAAAATACAAAAAAATTTTTTATTTTTAGCATAATAAATTTATACAACTTTCTTCCCCAGTAACGAACATAAACTATTATAGCCGGACAATAAAGTTATTCAATGTCTTTTAATGTTTAAGTTATAATATCGAAACTTAGGTAAAACAAAAGATAATTTCATGGCAACAATTTTAATTAAAAATGCAACAATAATAACTGTAAATCCCGATAAGAATATCCTGTATAACACTGATATCCTTATTGAAGATAATAAAATATCAAAAATTAGCGCTAATATTACAGATGTCGCTGATAAAATTATTGATGCAAAACATAAAATCATTCTTCCCGGGTTTGTGCAGACTCATGTTCACTTATGCCAGACTTTATTTCGGGGATTAGCTGAAAATAGAGAATTATTGTATTGGTTAAGAGAAAAAATCTGGCCATTTGAAGCTGCACATAATGAAGATTCTACTTACTATTCAGCCCTATTAGGAATAGGGGAGATGGTTTCTGGAGGAACTACCACCATTCTTGATATGGGGGGAGTAAATCATGCTGATAAAATATTTGAAGCCATTGCAAAATCAGGCATAAGGGCTTTTGCCGGTAAAGCTATGATGGATAACGGTATTGGTGTTCCTAAAGAAATTCTTGAAACAACTGAAAACTCAATTAATGACAGTATGGCCCTATACAAAAAATGGCAGAATGCAGAAAATGGCAGAATAAACTATGCTTTTGCGCCAAGATTTATTCTTTCTTGCTCTGATAGCTTGTTTTATCAGGTAAAAGAGCTTTCTGATACATATAAAATTCCTGTTCATACGCATGCCTACGAAAATAAAAGTGAAGGGCAGGAAGTTGTAAATTTAAAAGGGTTAAGAGAATTTGAGTATTTCGATAAAATTGGTCTTTTAAATGAAAGATTCCTTGCAGCTCATTGTGTTTGGACAAATGATGATGATATAAGATTAATGCAGGAAAAAGGGGTTAAGGTTCTTCACTGTCCATCATCTAATTTTAAACTCGGCTCAGGCATGTTAAATTTGAAAAAACTAATAGATGCCAGGATAAATGTTTCAATAGGAGCTGATGGAGCCCCTTGCAACAACAACCTTGATATGCTTCAGGAAGTTAGAACCACAGCACTTCTACAGAATGTATTAAATAAACCCGGTGCTATTGATGCTCATAAATATCTTGAATTAGCTACAATAGAAGGTGCTAGGGCTCTTGGGCTTGATCAGGAAATTGGCAGCATAGAAGAAGGCAAAAAAGCAGACTTAATCATTATGAATCTGGAGAATGATTTCCATTGCTGGCACTCTGAAGAAGTTGATCCGGCCACAAGAATTGTCTACGCTTCAAAAAATTCTGATGTGGAAACTGTCATAATTGACGGGAAAATAGTTATGTCAGATAAAAAGCTCTTAATGATTAATAAAAACGATATTCTTGAAAACAGCAAACAGGAAATAAGCAAATTATTACAAAGGGCTAAAACCATACTCTCTGCTGCTGGCTAAATATCAAAATTTGTCTTTACAATAAGAAGTTTTTAAAATTGTTATGCTATTATGGTAGCAATTTGATAATTTGTATTGATAGTTTATTTTCAGGAATATCTTAATGAGTGAGATCAAGTACTGGTTGGCATTTTCAAGAATAAACTCTATAGGAAGCAGATTTATACAGAAAGTCTGGGGACATTTTGGTTCAGTAAAAGAAGCATGGCTAGCTTCAAATGCTGATTTACTAAGGGTAGAAGGTCTGCAATACAATGGAATTCAAAATTTTACCGAAACAAGAAAATCCATCAATCCGGATCAGGTGCTTGAAGATATTGAAAAAAGAAATATAAAAGTCTTAACCTTGCAGGATGAAGAATATCCCGCTTTATTGAGGCAAATTCCTGATCCGCCGGCTATACTTTTTATAAAAGGAAATCTGGAAGTTTGCAACCTCGATAAAACTCTGGCCATAGTTGGAAGTCGAAAAGCCAGTCATTATATAATTGAGATCCTGAGTAAAATGATTAATGAACTGCAAGGAACTGATATTACAATAGTTAGCGGCATGGCCTTAGGAGTTGATTCCTGCGCTCATAAAGCTGCTTTAAAAAATAACCTGAAGACAATTGCAGTTTTGGGAGCAGGGTTTGACCATATTTATCCTAAAAGTAATAAAGGGCTCTTTCAGGAAATCATAGATGGAAACGGTGCAGTAATATCCGAGTATTATCCCAGCGAAGAGCCGGAACCCTGGAAATTTCCTGCCAGAAATAGAATTGTAAGTGGACTTTCCAAGGGAACTTTAATAGCAGAAGCAGGTCTTAAAAGTGGAGCACTAATTACGGCAAATTTATGTCTTGAACATAACAGAGAATTAATGTGCATTCCAGGGTTAATAACCAACCCTAACACGGAAGGTATACATAAACTTCTTAAAGATGGAGCAGGTGTAGTTACAAATGCAAAAGATATTTTTAACTACCTAAACTGGCAGTATGAGTGCGATGCGGAGAATGGCCAGAAGAATTTAAAATTAGATTTGCTTGACAATGAAAAGAAAATATACGAAATTTTAAGTTTAGAACCAATTAATTTTGATGAGATTTTAAATAAATCCAGACTAAATACTCAAGACGTGATGATTACATTAACAACTCTGGAATTAAACGGCTTAATAAAACAATTACCGGGTCAAAATTACATAAGTGCTTTATAGTAAATAGGTTTGAAATGGCTAAAACAACTAAAAAATCAACTAAGAAAAAAGAAACAGAAGAAGTAAAATCAACAGGCAAACACCTGGTAATAGTTGAGTCGCCCGCTAAGGCAAAAACTATTAAAAAGATTCTTGGTAATGATTACCAGATAAAGGCATCTGTAGGTCATATAAGAGATCTACCTACAAAGGTTCTTGGGGTGGATATAAAAAATAACTATGAACCTGCATATGAAATTATGTCAGGCAAGGAAAAAGTTGTAAAAGAATTAAGTGAAGCAGCAGAAGATGCAGATAGCATTTATCTGGCTCCCGACCCTGATAGAGAAGGGGAAGCTATTGCATGGCATATTGCAACTATTCTTAATAACTCAAAAAAAGCAATATATAGAATAGAATTTAACGAAATTACAAAAACAGCTATTCAAGAAGCTATCAAGCACCCTCGTGAAATTGACATGAATAGAGTTAATGCACAACAGGCAAGAAGGGTTCTGGACAGGCTTGTAGGTTATAAAATCAGCCCGCTTTTATGGCAAAAAGTAGGTAAAGGTCTATCAGCAGGTAGGGTTCAAAGCGTTGCTGTCAGACTAATTTGTGATCGGGAAAAAGAAATTGAAGCTTTTGTTCCAAAAGAGTATTGGACAATAGGCGCTGAATTAGCAAAACCAAAATCAACAAACTCATTTGTTGCTGAGTTAACCAAATTTAAAGGTGAAAAAATTGAGGTAACAAATGAAGAACAGGCTACAAAGATTGTTAATGTAATTAATAATGCTGAGTTTAAAGTATCTAAAGTTACAAACAGAGAATCAAAAAGAAATCCTCAAGCTCCGTTTATTACAAGTACTCTTCAAAGAGAAGCAAGCACAAAGCTTGGTTACAGCGTTAAGAAAACTATGCAGGTAGCTCAGAAGCTCTATGAAGGTATAGATATGGGCACAAGCGGTCCTGTGGGTTTAATTACCTATATGAGAACTGACAGCACCCGTATTGCGGATGAAGCAAGAGATGCTGCTAAAGAATATATAGTCGGCCATTATGGAAAAAACTATTATCCTGGCACTCCAAAAGTTTATCTAAAAAAAGGCAAAAACGCTCAGGATGCTCACGAAGCAGTAAGGCCCACATATATTGATAAATCTCCTGAATCGATAAAACAATATTTATCAAATGAACAATACAGACTTTACAAGTTAATCTGGGAAAGATTTATAGCAAGTCAGATGGAAAGCGCGGCAGTAAAAACTACCTCTGCTGAGATTGATGCTGAAAATTATACTTTCAGGGCCAGCAGCAGCAAAATTGTTTTCGATGGCTTCCTGATTCTTCTCGATGATAGAGAAGAAGATGAAAAAGCTAAAGCTATTCCTGAGTTAACCAAAGGTGATGTGCTTAAACTCAAAAATATTGATTCAAAACAGCATTTTACCCAACCTCCACCAAGATTTTCAGAAGCAACTCTGGTAAAAACTCTTGAGGAGCTGGGCGTTGGTAG
>AMFJ01002820.1_pt1 | contig 14021 bp, 18 predicted proteins | sample 427208 | NCBI WGS metagenome assembly AMFJ01 (sample SAMN02954298, study PRJNA114691) | groundwater metagenome | biome: aquatic; feature: subsurface aquifer; material: sediment; isolation source: subsurface aquifer sediment | place: USA: Rifle, CO | collected 2008-08
TTTATTTGGGGTTTAATGTTTATATTTGAATTTTTTAAATTTATTCCGAGATTTCCACATTTACGCCTTCTTCACCAGCCTCTATATCCACACTGTCGGTATCTACATCAACTCCGCCATTTCCAGCCTTTACACTAGTAGCTCCGCTATTAACATTTACTCCGTCACTGCTTGCGCCGACATTTGTACTGCCAGCATTAACATTCACTCCGCCGTTGCCCGCTTTCACATTTACGCCTCCAGCTTTAATATCAACTCCATTGGGTCCAATCTGCACCCTCGCTGCATTTTTTTTATAGGTCGCATAAGCAACGCCTCCCATAATTAAAATTATAATCACAACCACTATGGCAACTATGCCAATTTGAACGATTCCTTTTTTATTTTTCATTTTTTCTGTGTCCTAGTTAAATCACGGTGAGCCCGTATTATTTAACTAGGGTTGTTTTGTTAAATTTATTTTTATTTAATTGACAATTTTATGCGTTTATTATATCACAATAATAATCAACTCACAAAATAGTTTTTCTTTTTATGTTGCAATAAAGGAAAATATACTTTAAATTTGTTTACCATCTACAGAAATTCTACCTTGATTATTTTGATTTCCGCTCCCATCTTCTACTGAATTATTTCCGCCCATCATCCTCTGATGATCTGCTACTTTTGTTTCAAAATCCACTTGCGCTTTCTGGTGCGCATCTTCAAATACAATTTTTCCGCCACCAATTTTCATGCCCCCGCCACCGCCAGAAACAACTTGTTCCATTGAATGAGCACCGCTATTATTTTGCGGAGAAAACACTTTTACTTTTTCCGGAGTGCCACCTGCACCGAAAGCTGAAGTGGCCGACATCAGGATGCCAAAAGCCGCAATCATCAAAAGTCCCTTTCCAATTATTCCTGATTTTTTTGCATGCTCTACCAATCCGCTAGTATCCCCATTCTTCAAAGCTTCTTGCGCTTCTGCGGGAGCACTTTCTAAAACTTTTTGGTAAAGTTCCAATTCAGCCGTTTCTATCCCTTCAAACATTTCATCATATTGCTTTTTCAATTCTTCCGGATTTGTCGGGATTTGAAAGCCTTCCAATAAATTATTATTTGCTTTCTCGGCATTAAGTTCCAAATCATCTTCGCTATATAAATCCGGCTTATTTAAACCTGCATTTACATCAATGGTTTCTCCCATTCTCATAAAGATATTTTAAAAAATATTATGCCATTATTATATCATAAAATCAAAAATTGGCGCAATGTTTTATTGCTAATGTTTTATTGCTAATTTGCAGGAAAAATTATCTGTGCTATATTGTAAGCATATTAATCACTTTTTAAAATCTTATGGACAAGAAACCTTTATTAATATTGTTTGAAGAAAATGAATTGAATATTGCGTCTCTTTATTCTCTTTTCGCTCAAAAAATTCCGGCTAAACATAATTTTTGGTTCAGACTTTCTCAAGAAGAAATTTCTCATGCCGATAGTATCAGCAACCAAAGGGATATCATCGATGCTATAACAGAAAATAATTTTTCTCGCGGAGTCGTCAATCACGTTATGGGCTTTGTCCTTAAGGAGATAAAAAAAACGCAACAAGAAAAAGTTACCCATCATGAAGCTCTACTTACAGCCCTACGGATTGAACGCTCAATGCTCGAAAAAAAATGTTTTGAAATTTTTATTCCCATTAACAAAAGAGTTGAAGATATGCTTTGCAAGCTCAATAGCGAAACTGAACGCCATGTTGAAATATTAACTGAGGAAATGAAAAAAAATAAATTTGTTTTTTGAGTTTTTATAAAACAAAAACATCCCGATTAATCGGGATGTTTTTTGAAATCCTTACCACTAGAAAATTTATCGATATCTAGTTTAAGGCCGCTTTATAAACATTAATCACCTCTTTGAGTGTCGCAGTTTTTGGATTAGTAAACGAACAAGCATCTTTCATAGCATTGGTCGCCATTATTTCGAGATCTTCTTCTTTAACGCCCAGTTCGGCTAGGTTAGCTGGAATACTAATATCTTGAGATAATTTTTTAATAGCTGCGATTCCTTTTTTGGCTCCCTCTTCTGCTGTCAGTCCTTCAATATTTTCACCTAAAGCTTTGGCAATATCAGCAAAGCGCTCAGGGTTGGCATCTAAATTAAATTCACACACATGAGGTAATAATATCGCGTTGCAAACTCCGTGCGGTAAATCATAGAATCCTCCTAGTTGATGAGCCATCGCATGAACATAACCCAAAGAGGCATTATTAAACGCCATCCCGGCCAAAAGTTCTGCATAAGTCATTTGCTCTCTAGCTTCTAAATTATTTCCATCTGCCACAGCCTCCCTCAACCATTTGCTAATAAGTTCAATCGCCTTAACGGCAGCACAATCTGTCACTGGTGTAGCGATAGTTGAAACGTATGCTTCCACTGCATGAGTCAGAGCGTCCATCCCCGTAGCAGCTGTCAGACTTTTAGGCATCGCCACCATTAAAGCTGGATCATTAATCGAAGCGGTCGGCGTAGTGCGCCAATCAACAATCGCCATTTTAACTTTACGCGCTGTATCAGTAATAATACAAAATCGAGTTATTTCGCTAGCTGTCCCAGCGGTTGTGTTTATCGCAATTAGCGGAGTAACTGATTGGGTAGATTTGTCCATTCCTTCATAATCATTAACCCTGCCACCATTATCTACTACTAATTTTATCCCCTTGGCACAATCGTGCGGACTTCCTCCTCCTAAAGATATAATTAAATCACATTCATTTTCTTTATAAGCATCTACTCCTTCGTGCACATTAACATCCGTTGGATTGGCACAAGTATTATCCCAAATCACTGCGGAAAAACCTGCATCTTCTATATAACCCTTGATTAATTCGGGTGTTCCCACACTGCTTAATCCTTTATCAGTAACGATAAACACTTTTTTCTTTCCTGTTAAAGCAATTTGTTCGCCAATTTTTTTGGCACTTCCAAATCCCATCAGGTTGATTGTCGGCATAAAGTAGCCGTTGACTTTTTCCTCCATATTTTTGTTTTTTGCCCGGTTATACCAAATCAACTTAAACACTGCTAGCATGTCATTCCGAGTGAAGTGAATCCGACCCCAAGGAGGATGAACGAAATCGAGGAATCTAAGTCTAGATCTTTCGACTTCACTTCTCCGCCAGCTGGCGGATCAATTCCGCTCAAGATGACAAATACTATAGCACAGATTTAGTTTATTCGGTATTAGATATTACTCCAACCGAGAGCTCTTAAACTAATTAACAAATAAAAAAGACCGATGGATCACCCATCTGCCCTGTTGCTGGCTCTGCTAAGATAAGCGAGCCTTTTTGCAACTCATTTAGTATAGCATAAATTTTAGCACTTGTCCAATTTGGGATTTATCTCTTTAAGTCATCCGCCATTTTTTTTTCATCAAAAATGAATTCTCCACCAAAAAATTCAGCAAGTTTCTTGACTGTATTTCGAGCAGTTTGCAAGCAAGCAGTAGCACCCGGCGACGGAGTCACATTAAAAATAATATTATCTCCCACAATTTCACCCACCCCCATCATCACCTCTCCGGTTTCTTTGTTTACCAATTGAGGACGGATTCCACCTAATCTCTTTTCAAATTTCAACTTTTCTTCTTTTATTCCAGGAATTATTTTTTTAATAGTCTGCATATAATAATATTTTCCAATAAAAGGAATGTCATAAAGCATATTTTGAGCGATAAAACCAAAAATATCTTTGTCTGAAATTATTTCAAAAAGAGCCTTTACTACCTTAAAATCAATTTTAGTTGTTTTTAAAAAATCCCAAAACGTCTTTGCATTTCTTCGCTCTAAAATCGGGATAACTTTAGCTGTCGGACCAAAGCGAACCTCATTGATACTATGAATATCCGGATCACCGTGCACGGCCGCAAAGGGCAGTTTTTCTTTTTGCATAGTGTAAACTTTTCCGTTTAAAACTTTTTCTTTGGACACATAAAAATTTCCAGCTACCGGAAGTATGAAATATTCTTTACCATAACCCAATGATTTTGCAAAAAGCAGACTATGGGCGCCGGTTGCAAATATAATCACCTTAGCTTTCAGCAATCCTTTCTCAGTCTTTAAAACATAATAATCACCTTTTTTATTCACCGCCTCCACTGAAGTATTTAAAAGGATATCTAAATTTTTTCCTGATTCTTGGCGGACATTTTCTATAAATGACTTAGCTAAAGCTTTATAATCGACGATATATCCATCCTCAGACACTATTGCCCGGATATCTTCTTGGGAATTCCTCCGTTTGACTACCTTGGGCTCTATTTCTCCGATTTCTTGCTTATTTAATAAGCGCAATTTGGGATAATGATTTTTGAAATTTTTAAAACGATCTTCTAGAATTTTTATTTCTTTATCACCCACTGCCAAAACCATCTTATGAGATTTGGCATATATCGGGCCATTGGAGTTTTTGGTTTTCAGCAAATAACTCTCCACCATTTCGGCCGCTTCTTTTACTACTAAAGCTTTTTCTAAAGAATAATTTGTCTCAATATCTCCAAAGTGCAAGGTTTGACTATTGCTGGTATTATTTGAATTAACTTGAGCAAAATCAGAATATTTTTCAATTAATGCTATTGAAGATAAATTAGTATATTTGCTCAAGACATACAGAATAGCTGTGCCGGTTATTCCGCCACCTACAATTATAATGTCATATTTTTTAATTTTTATTTTTTTCATAATGATATAAATCGCTAATCTACACGAATTTTATCTCTAATTTTCCCTAATCAAATTCGTAGTTCGCCCGCCTGTCACGCTTATTAGTATTACTCACTGCATTCTACTAAAAAAACGAATCAACTATTATTCTAAGTAATATAATGTAATTGGCATTAGTGGGCAGGCAGAAACTATCTAAAATCTTTCCATATTACAATATTTCTTTTCCAGGCTTAATTTTCCAGCGCCATAACGAAAGATAATCAAGAATGCCACCGCGAACATAAGAGCTAATTCGCCTCCATTGAGAAGAGGATTTAATCCCGTAGGGAAATGCGCCATAAAATAAGCCACCAGCATTTCAATAAATCCTACTATTGCAGCTAAGCGTGTAAAAATTCCGATAAGCACCGCTATTCCAACAGCAACTTCAATCAAACCGGCAAACCAAGCCAAGCTCATTAGCGTAGCAGCATGTCCGGCGCCATCAATACCCCCGAATAATCCGAAAAATTTCTGAATTCCATGCAAGAAAAATAGCACAGACACCACGATTCGAAAAATAGCATAGACATAATTTTCCCCGCCCTCATCTTGGCAAACTGGCGAAACTTTTTGAATAAATTGTTTAATTATTTCATTCATATAATTAAATTTAATTAATTATTTAGATATTTAAATGCGCTAGATTTTTACAAACTTACCAATGTCTTAAATCCGCCATAAGCCATACGCTTAATATCAAACGGCATTTCTTTGTTTTTATTTTTCGGATCCTGCATAAATTCTTTCATCACCTTGGCATTGACACTATCACGATGCGCTCTGGATTTAAATACGATAAAAGAAAAGACTGCTATCTCTCCCGGCTTAGCATTAACTATCTTTGGAAATTTTAAAAATTTCATCCCACCCATTTTAGGAGACAAATCATCACCAGCGCATTCAAAATATTCAAGCGCACCATATTTTTTCCAAACCTTGCCACCTTCAAGCGCCATCTTTTTATAAGCTGGTAAATTTTTCTCAGGTACTGCTAGGACAAAGCCATCTACATATTTATTTACATTTTTTATATTTTTCATATTTTTATGTTAAGTTAATTATTTATCATTAAATTATTTTATTAATAAATAATTTGCTCATATATTTAATTACCTTGATAAGCTTTTTCCAAATCTGCGATAACAATTTTTTTCATTTTTAACATCGCCTCCATAACTCTCAGCGCTTTCTTTGAATCCGGATCATTTATATACTGCATCAGGATGGACGGCGTGACTTGCCAGGTTACTCCGAATTTATCTTTTTCTATCCAACCACAAACGCTCTCTTTCCCGCCTTCGGAAAGTTTTTCCCAAAAATAATCAACTTCTTTTTGCGATTTGCAACTAATCATAAATGAAGTTGCTAAAGAAAATTTAAATTCATCTCCTCCGTTTAAAGCCACAAATTTTTGGCCTGCCAGCATAAATTCAACTGTCATAACTGACCCAACTGGCCGTCCGGAAGCTTTGGCGCTCGCCTCATTGTAATAGGTAATTTTACCCAATTTGGTATTTTTCCCTGCATTAACATCTTCACTATTGCCAGAAAAAACCGAAACATAAAAATTTGCAACTTCTTCGGCATTATCTTTAAACCACAAAAATGGGGTTATTTTTTGTATATAGTTTTTCATATAATTAATCTTTAAAAAAATTATATTACTTTTACATCTTCACAAAAGGTTCCATCATCCCCACTTTATTGCCTTCAGTATCAAAAAACATTACATACATTCCATATCCGGGTATCTCCATAGGCTCACCTGGTATCTTTCCACCGGCTTCTCTGACTTTTTTCATTGATTCATTGATATCCTCTACGCTAATAACCACTGATGGATAGTGAGTTAATTTATCTTCAGTTTTTTTAAAGAAACCCCCGTTTATCATGCCTGGATTTTTTGGAAAACCTTTTTCATCCCCTTCGGAAGTCATGGCCAAAACATATTCACCCATCTCAGGCCCCAGTATCTGATGTTTCCAACCGAAAGACTTGGTATAAAAATCAGCCATTCTATTTTTATCTTCATAAGGCATCTCAAAATGGACAACGGGGTTAATTTTATTTTTATTGTTTTCCATATATTTGCGTTTACGCTATTTCATAATAGAAATACCCTGAAATAGTCTAAACAATATTAAGAATAAAAATACTTATAGGTTCTATATTTCTTAATACGCCTTTAAACAAAAAAACTTTCAAAAAATAAAATTAAATAGATAGCCGATCAAAATCATCCCCGAAGCTGTTACTCCAAAAAAAGCCATCAACAATTTCCATTTCATTACTTTTTTCAATATTAAAGCTTCCGGCAAAGAAAGCCCCACAATCGCCATCATGAAAGCCAAAGCAGTTCCAAGGGGAATCCCCTTATCAATCAAAGATTCGATTATAGGAATTACCCCGCTAGCGTTAGAATAAAAAGGCACCGCCAAAATTACCGCCACTGGCACGGCCCAAGGATTTTCTTTGGTAATATATTTTTCAAAAAATCCCGCTGGCACATAGCCGTGAATCAAAGCTCCTAGCGCCACTCCCGCTAAAACATAAGGGATTATTTTTTTAGAGATGTTCCAGGCTTCTTTTAAAACTATTTTTAATATCTGAGGAAGTGCTTTGCTATTTTTTTTCTCCATTCTGATTTCGTCAGAAAACTTGATTTTCCAAATATATTCTTCTACATATTTTTCCATTTTTAATTTTCCCAAAGCCCAACCGCCCAACATTCCAAGTAAAATTCCAGCACCCACATAAAGCAAGGTGATTTTCCAGCCAAACAGTCCGATAAACATCGCCACTGCGATTTCATTAACCAGCGGAGAAGTAATTAAAAAAGCGAAAGTTACCCCCAGCGGAATGCCCGCCTTTAAAAATCCGATAAAAAGCGGAATTGACGAACAAGAACAAAAGGGGGTAATCGCTCCGAAAACTGTCGCCATAAAATAATCCAAGCCAAAAAATTTATGACTGGCCAAAAAATCCCGCAATTTCTCAATCGGTAAATAATACCGCAAAGTGCTCATAAAAAAGGTAATCACCAAAAGAAGGAAAACTATTTTTATGCTATCATAAACAAAAAAATTAACCACTTCAGCAATTTTTGTATGTTGTATTAAATTAAAGACGTCGTAAGTCAGCCAAGTGGCAAATTGTTGTATCATAAATTCATAAGTCTATTATTTTTTTAGCAACAACAGGAACAGCATCCTTTAGAATTATCTGCAGATGGCAAATTACTAGAATCGTTGTCTTTTAATAATTCTTTTATTTCTTTTACGGTCAATACTATTCCACTAGATAAAACTTTTTCATCTACCACAATCGCTGGCACACTCAATACTCCATAACTCATGATCTCAGGAAGTTCAGTCACCTTTTCAACAACAGTCTCTATGCTTAATTCCTCTAACGCTTTTTCCACATTAGCCTCTAATTTCTTACAATTAGCGCAACCTGTTCCTAAAATTTTGATTTCCATAGTTTTATTTAATTACTTGATTAAAAATTTTTTTATACTCTTTGATTATTTTTTTATTCAAACTATACCGGATAAAATTTCCCTCCCTCTTCTCAGCCAAAAGCCCAACTTTTTTTAATTGCTTGAGATGATGCGAAGCCAGTTTATCGGAAATTCCCACAGCTGGAATTATCTCACATACGCATTTTGAACCGCACCGAAGCACACATAAGATTTTAAGCCTATTGGGATCAGCGATGGCGCGCAGGAAATTATAAGTTTTATTGATATCTTCTAACTCAGTTGAATTTTTGGCGCAACATTTAAATTCCATAATAAAAACACTATTCTAATTTATATTAGAATAGTACATCTATTGGAAAAATATGTCAAAAAATAATTTTCAGGCAACGTTATTTTATGTTATAATAAATATATTAATTCTTTCAAGCATTGATATGAATAGCAAGAAATATCTTATTTTAATAGGAATTTCATTGCTCTTTATCGGAGTCGCTCTTTTTGTTTTTTCTTCTGATGAAAAACAATCTCTTAATACTATACCTTCTATACTTAAATCCATACCAACAAATCAACCACCTGGCCAGCCATCTTCACCGTCATTTGATCTTACTGGCTGGAAACTGACTTTACCGCTTATATCTTCCGCTGATTCAAAAGATCCATTGGAAATTCGCCAACCGGAATTAGCGTCTTACCAAATTGATCCTTGGTTTGGGGCAACTTCCGATAAAAAAGGATTCATCTTTCGTGCGCCAGTCAATGCGCCCACCACAGCCAATTCTGGCTATCCTCGTTCAGAACTGCGAGAGATGACCGCGGATGGAAAAGATGAATTTTTTTGGTCTTCAAAAAAAGGAACGCATTCTCTTTTCCTCGAAGAAGCTATTACCGCCGTTCCCAAGAATAAAAAAGACGTGGTGGCGGGGCAAATTCATGGTGATGATGATGATCTCATTGTTATCCGCCTGGAAGATAAAAAACTTTTTCTCGCCCGTAGCAAGAAAAATTTAGCCACCCTTGATGACAACTATGTCCTTGGCAAAAAATTCACGATTAGATTTGCAGCCCAAAACGGAAAGATACTCACTTATTACAATCAAAATCCGAAGCCTATTTATACTTTGGATAAAAAAGTGAATCAAGCTTATTTTAAAGTGGGCGTCTATACTCAATCAAATTGCGAGACCGAAGAATCTGCCAATCTTTGCTCTGGCGATAATTATGGCGAAGTTGTCATCTATCAGCTTAAAGTAACGCATGAATAAATTCTGAACTTATTTTTATAAAAATAAAAAACGCTTACTTAAAATGATAGTGCTATAAAAATTTTAGAATTATTTTAAAAAAAATAGAGAGAGCAAAATTTCTGCCCTCTCCTTATACAAACTTATTGGATAAATTTTTATGCAGAAGAAACCTTAATCCCTACTCGAGCTAAGATTTCCTCAACAAATGGGATTATCTGACTGTCATCAGATAACAATCCATCCTCCCAATCAAACAAAACAACATCTTCCGGAGCACACAATGGTTGAGTAGGAGTACCATAACCTTCCTCATCCTCAAAACCAAAACGACTGCGAATGTCTGTCGATTCACATTCAGTTACTGCAAAGAATAAACGCCTTAGGACAGCTGGGTGGATAAACATAAACGCCAATGTGTCCAAGTTTATCGGATCTCCGGCATGAAGTACTGGAATAAAAACCTCATAGTTCAATCCATTTTCTCTCGCAGCCATCGTAAGACTCACTTCAACGGTATAACCCAATAGCATCATTGTTTTAATCATGCTAACCAAAGCAATGCCTTTTCTGATTATAGCGCTGGAATCTATATTGCAAGAAGCACTGCGATTTAAAAAAAACCGCAACACTTTGCCATAGCCGGAAGAAATATGTTCTTGCAAAGTTATCATATTCTCAGGAATGCCTTGCAAAAAACAATCTATGTCTGGCTCATCGCCAGCTACATCTGTACTACAAGAAAATCTCGAGGTATGAGATAACAACTCTTTAATACTTATTTCTCCCGATAGTTCAATAATCATCTTCCTTCCTTCTGGCCAGCCTTGATGAGCAATTTGGATAGCTTCAAGAAGAGAATTTGTACCATGCCATTCTGAGTCATCCTCGCTGAGACTTGCACATGACATACCATTGAAATCTTGACCATCGCAACCAGATTGAACTTTTTCAGCCATCGCCACAAAATCCAACCAGTCGCGAAAGTGACGCAGATAACAGGTGGTGCCATCTTTTTCGCGTATTTCACTTATCATCAGAGTTCTCCTTATAATATCAAAATGGAACTTCATCTTCATCAAAATTACCTGGACTCGGAGGAGGTTCAATAGAATCTTCTACTAAATTTTCCTCTATTTTTTCTCTATCCGTTTTTCGAATACCTTTCCAGACGCACATTTCTCTGAGGTTTGTCTTGCCTAACCCGACCTGGATAAGACGTTGTCCATAAATAGTAGCCCTAGGGGAAACGATGTGATTAATCCCAAGTTTTTGACATACGCTTCGTACATTGGTCACAAATTCATACCACTCATCAATATCAATTTTTTCATCGTCATCAATATCAATAAGCATAGCATCATCCCAAGCTCTGCCTATTAAAGCCTGCTCAAGATTTTCATCAATATCCATACGGACATAGACAAATCGATCAAGAGTAGTCGCATCCAAAGCATTGCGCCCCACATACCGAATATCAGCTCCACGACCAATGGTGTTAGCCGCAGCAACAAAAATTGCATCCAGATGGCGCTTAATATTTCCATCAGGAAACGAACATTGATCATTTGCCAAGGAAGTGTTTAAAACCGAAAGGACAGAAGGATTTCCATTGTCAATTTCATCAATCAGAAATACGCCCCCATTTTCAAATATCTCACGAAATGCAGTAGAGTGATATTTTCCATTGGCATCGTTGTATCCAAACAATTCTGACTTGTTGGTTGTTGGACAAACCGAAATGAAACGAAATGGTAATCCTATTGATTTCGCAGCCAGTTCAGTGGCTGTAGTTTTTCCACTTCCAGTATCGCCATATATCCAAACTGGGATTCGCGCTTTTATTGAGGCCAGAAGTAATGGAAAATTTTTATGCTTAGGTTGTAAATCAAGCACAAGTCTTTCCAAAAAAAGATTTTTTTCTTCCTGTCCTTCAGCCAACATATCTTGGACGACGCCTCTTAAAATATTGCGATCTGTGCTCTCTATTCTTTGCAGTTTCGTTATCGCAGTCTCCACGTCTTGGTTGAATTGATCAATTGTGTGTTTAATTTCATCCAACGTTTCGCCTTTAAACAATGCCTCCAGCGCAGTCATATTTATTATTTTTTCCATTTCTCTCCTCCTTGGGGGTATGATTTATATCATCCATTTTAGGATAAAAAATATATTAGAATAAAAAATTTTATCCACTAAGCATTATTTCACAGCTCAATTTTTAAATAACTACCTGCTAAAAAAGCAGTTCTTTATCATAACAGATATTTATATTTATGCAATATGAAGTTGTGTCATGAAAAAAAATCATATTTAAAAACCAATCCTAAAACCTAAGTCCATTTTCTGCGCGATAGCAATTATAATGTATCTGGAGAAATGAAAAGTAAGGATAGGAAAACTTCAAAATAATATTTATCTAGGACATTCCTTGAATTTGGAGAGATTTAGAAATATAAAAAAGCAGGAGAGAAAAATTTCAATTCTCCTGCCTTTGCGTTATCTCCATCATACAGCTTCTTTCGCCGTTGTGTCTTCTTGAGGCTGATCTTTTTTGTCGTATCTGGCTTTTTTGTATGCCGGCTTGGCTGGCACAGCTTTAATTTCTCCGGATCCGATTCTTTGTTGCAAACTTGCTATGCAAGCTCTTATTACTGCCATCTCCATAGAGACATCATCCGTCAGGTGCGCCGCCCCTATAGTAACATTGGCCAACTTTATTCCAAATAACACTGCTCTTGCCGGCTCCTTTCTGCGTTTTCGGCTCACTTCTTTTGGTTGAAACTCACCAATTTTTTCTTGCAATTTTGCTATGCAAGCGCTTACAATATTTATTCCTCGAGGCGCATTATAAGTCATATGCGCAGCTTCCATGATAGCATCAGCAGATTCTATTCCGAATGCTTCTGCTATTGCTAGCTGTCTTTCTACATTTACATTATCCGTTTTCATTAGTCGCCCTCGCTCATGTTTATTTTTAGAAGTAACAATCTTCTCATAAAAACAATTTTAGAGAAAAAAATTAAGCGTATTTTAAAATGAACTAAGCTCGTTAGAATAAAATTATATCTATTGAGTCTTATGTAATCAAAGCAAATCTCAGCTTAAATGTCAATCAATCTACCAGAAAACCGCTATCTCAATTATTGAAATTTTAAAAATAAAATCATCCCCTTCTCACCCTTGCCTGCCCCGTCAGATATTATTCTGACTGGGGTATTCCAAGGGAGAGATGTCGCGTACTCACGACAGAGAGGGTTTCTCTTTATCTTTTATCCTCTTATTTAAAATAAAAAAGCCTGCAAGGTTCTCATCCTTAGCAGGCTGTGCATGAAAATGATATTTCATCTAACTTTCTGTTGATTAGTGATTTGGATCACGCGGACCACTCTCAACTCCCCGGAGGAAATTGCGTACAACATCTAAGCGACTCTTTCTTTACTTCTTTGTACCTTCCGCGTATCACCCAGCACCCAGGCAAGGGTATAATAATCTCATTAAATGGGTGATCTGTATTTGCTTCTAATACAGAGATTATGTCATCGCACATTTCTTCAAGCTCAGGAACACTCATTTTCAGAAACTTTTTTGAATACAGCCGAACCATCACATGTTCCTCCGGTCCGGTCGTGTCATCCATGATGAAGGTTACGGTGGTGTCATCCTCAGAACAGCTCGAGAAGATCTTGAAAAAAATTTTGAGATCTTTCCTGATTTTACTCTTAGCCTCTTTTTCATTCAACATCAATCCAGAAACATCTCCAATTGGCATGACAATCTCCTTGTTTGGAATTCCAACCACAACTAGTTGGGTGTGTATTTGATTAGCAAAAAATCCTCTATCGGTGAAATTAATTTCTTTCCAGATAAAAACCTCGCTGATCATCTGGAATATTATTTTCTCGAAAGCCTGCCCTTATAAAGACATTGGCGCTCCGATTGTTTCCTCGGGCCACCGTAGCATAAACCATCTGAATGTTCAACTCAGAAAAAGCATATTGAATAAGTCGCTCTAGGGATTTCCCGATATATCCTTTTCCTTGATAATCTTCTCCCAGAAAATAACCGACTTCGGCAATAGGATTTTCTAAAGTATCTTCATTGGGCGTTATGTTTATTGTTCCGACAAAAACATCTCTATCCCAGATGCCGAAGCGCAATCTGCTAGTATTTTCAGGGTTAACAATACTATTGCGCACAGATTCTAATGTGGGATATTTTTGTGCAGTAGTGTCGCCATGCTGACTCAAATGGCTTCTATCGTTATCTATCAATTTGAAGATAGCTTCACTGTCGGAAATAATATATTGCTTCAACGCAATATTAGCATCAATCTCCAAGATAATTCTATCCACTTTTTGTCACCTCCCTAAATTGTATAGGTACTAAATTAATCGTAATCTATGAAAATCGAAATGTTTTTCGATTTAATATCGTAACGCATATCTGAAGATTTGTAAACAGCAACTCGCTTAATGTCAACGTTATTTAGAAATGACATACTTGGGAATTTTTTTAAAATGTCATACTTAAACATTT
>AMFJ01004236.1_pt1 | contig 14015 bp, 14 predicted proteins | sample 427208 | NCBI WGS metagenome assembly AMFJ01 (sample SAMN02954298, study PRJNA114691) | groundwater metagenome | biome: aquatic; feature: subsurface aquifer; material: sediment; isolation source: subsurface aquifer sediment | place: USA: Rifle, CO | collected 2008-08
CTTCTTTTTTCATATAGCCAAACAATAATTGCTCCCAATATTATTCCTGAAAGATCAATGCCCACATCCAAAACTCTTCCGCTTCGCCCAAAAACAAAAAGTTGATGAATTTCATCAAAAACAGCATACACAAAAGACGCCAATATTCCCCAGGCAAGAATGTGTTCATCTTCTTCTCTGAAATGAAGCCAGAGAACCCTGATACATAAAATGAATAATATAAAGTATTCAACCAGATGAGCGCTCTTTCTTTCCAGAAAAGCCAAAAAATTATATTCCTGTGATCCCGAACCTGGAATTGAAGACAAAAGAAAAATCATCGCCATCCAGAAAAACAGCGGGCCGTAGAAAAACAAAAATTTTCTAACTTGCAGTTTCATTTTTTGCTTTTGATAAAATCTCTTAATAACTTGTTAAAAGCGTAGAATGGCAGCCACAGCCATAATATTTTCTTAAGAAAGTTATTCATTCCCTCATTTAAGATCGCCATAATTTTTTATTCGTTAATAAAATTAAACTTGCTATATTGCTTTTTACGCTAAATGCAGATTAACACACTCTGTCATTTCATACACAACATCTTTTTTTTCCACAACAATTCTCCAGCCTTTTTTCTGAGCAATGCTTTTCAAGTTTTCATTCGGATTAAAAGCAATTGGATGCTGAACAACATCCAAGAAACTAGCATCTGATTCCGTATCCCCAATTCCATATGAATCTTCTAGTGTCAAATTATTTTCTTCCACATAACGCCTGACCACTTCGCCTTTATTTTTTGTCGGCTCATCAATATATCCACCGGTATAAATATCATCTTTTGTTTCATAAATACTGCCAAAAACTTTGTCAAAATTCAAGTGCTTGTTGTTATATTCCTCCACTATTTCCATTGGCGAACCCGAGATAGCAATAATGCGATAGTTATTTCTGCGCAAATCTCTGATCAAATCTTCGGCAAAAATATAGGTTCTGTCTTTGTGAAAAGAAACCACCATCTTACTGGCGCGAACCACATCCTCTTTTTTACAGCCCTTGATGTGTTTTTCAAAAAGCTCCACCAAACCAACTCTATAAGATTCATAGGTGCCTTTATGCTCAAGCCAATTTGTATACAAATGAACAATTTGATCGCGAACTTTTCTGGGAAAAACATTTATCCAAGAAAGTTCATTAATCAATTCAAAATGCAAATTTTTCCTGAAAATTGTTCCATCAATGTCAAAAATAGCCAATTTATTTTTTTCCATATTCAATCTAATATAATTTATATAACTAATTTTACTATATACAAAACAAACAGCAACTCTAATAATGAACTATTACCGGCGTGCTGATTTCCGCCCATTCATAAACTCTTTTAGCCGGACCAACCCCCAGCCTGACGCATCCGTGCGAAACCGGTATGCCCAAATGATTAGCGCCCTCTTTATATCCGCCCGGCCATTCCGGAAGCTCGTGGATGCCAAATTCACCGGTAGAAGTTATTGCCATCCAATATGGCATAAACAAACTGTATTTTTTTGACCAAGGCCGTGGATGTTTGTTATAAATACGAAACGATCCTTGCGGAGTTTCCATTCCTCTTTTCCCGGATGAAATCAAATAAGAATCCAACGCTTCCCCATTTTCAAAAATAACCATCACTTGATTTTTCAGATTAATGTCTATATATTTTCCCTCTTTAATTTTAGCTGTTTCATACCTCTTGGCTTGACTGAGTTTTATTTCCGGAGATTTATCCCACTGAACAATTTCTTCCGGCTTTGTTTCAAAGGATGATTTATAAATTTGCTCATACTCATTCTCGGAAGCCTTTTTATGTTTCACATAAACATCGATATTGTATATTATTCCTTTTTCTAGTCCTTTTTTGGGAATGAGTTTTATATTGGTTTTTTGTTCATTAAACTGCGAGGCTAAATCAATAGGAGGATCAACCACAAATTTAACATTATAGTCTTCCAAATTTTTATTGAAATTCACGCTAATAGGATCTTCAATATCTATGACAACATCCTTTTCATTCTCTGTCGGACTTATGAAAAATACTGTCGGATAGGAATCTGTTTTGAAAGACAGCTTTGCGTCAAACCTGAAGCCGAATATATTTCTGGCATTATTCAGATATAAAAAATATTCGGTGTCCTGTTTCCAATTTTTTTTAGGAGAAATTGAAAGTTTTTTTGCGCTTTTATTCCAAGCATATTCAATTTCATCTGCCGGATCAATTTTAAATGATTGTATAATATCTTTTTCCGAAACATAACCATTGAAAAAAATATCCACTGTGTCTCCCAGTCTAACATTTTCGCTTTTTAATATTGAAACGCGCGTATCGAAAATGACTGTGTTATTTTTAATTATATTAAAAATAATCCAGAAAACGACCCCGACAGCAAAAAGAGTCAAAAATATTTTCAAGCTAGTTCTTTTGATGCGCTTAGCTCTTTCTTCCATACTATTTAAATTATTGCCGACTATATAAAACCTTAGCCTGATCCCAAACCTCCGCTTTATTCTGAGTTGATTTTAGCCAATACCACCATTCAACGCCCCAGACATAAATATCTTTTATTCCAGTTTTTCTAGCGAATTCAATATTATCTTTCAATTTCTGCGCATTCATTGACTTGAATTGCTCTTCCAAAGGAAAGCCGATTGTCCAACCAGCCAACCACGGCTCGCCTTGTAATTCAATAACTGAAACATTTTTCTGATCAGCAAATAAACCAATGAAAGCTTTTTTGAGTTTGAAAAAATTAGGTCCTACCGGATATTTCCAGTATCCATATTTTTCCGTATATACATCGCGATACATCGTAGTGCCAAAATAGTCTCCTCTCTTGGCCGCTCTATACCAAATACTCAACTCGCCGCTATCGGTCAACATAACACCCCTATCCGGATCTATTTTCCTGACTGTCGCTATTTCCCGATCCAAAAGATCCGTATCCAGAGAAGGACAAATTCCAAATTTCAAAAATGGCTCATTTTCAACCTGCCAAATGTCCACCATATTATCATTTTTATATCTTGCCACAATTGTTTCCAAGAATTTTATCAAACTTTCTTTTCTCTTGTTGTCATCACCATTAGCCCATTGCGGAACAAAACATTCCGGCCAACGCGGAACTTTTTGTCCAATTGCCAAAACAACTTTCACATTTCTTTTTTTAGCTTCGCTAAGCTGCCAATCCAAATCAGAAAAATCAAATTTTCCCTTCTCTTTTTCTATCAAATCCCAATAAGCCACCAAACGAATATTTTTCACCTTCAAATCATCAAGAATAGCCAAGTAAGCCTCTTTCCAATTAAGACCGATATCTTCGGCGTATCTAGTGGAAAAAGTAACTCCCAAGTTGGCAGGTTCTTTAGGGAGTTTAACCGGTAAGTTAAAATAAACGAAAATTAGAATTATCAAAGTCGTTATTGCGGCAAAAAATAATGCCGCCGCTTTTATAATTTTTCTGAAAACATTTTTCATAAATTAAAATAAAAAAAATTAAGAAACCAAATAAAAAATATTCGAATCGCCCATCGACAAAAACCACATTCCTGCTCCAATTATAATTACTGCTAAAATTTTCTGCGCCCAATCATTGAACTTCAATTTTTCTTGATAAATATTATGATGCCAAACCGAAAGAACGGACACGAAAATAAGCACAAAAACAAATTGCATACTGCTGACAGCGTTCACGGCAGAAATGGAGCCCTTAGAAATCGCCAAGACAATCAAGAAAGAACCGATGGCAGCGAGAACCTTATTTAAAACAAACAAAAACCAAGTGGATAATATTCTTTTTTTAGATTTTCCTTTTTGCCGAAAAGTTTGCATTATTTGCTTTTTGAAAACAGGAACAATAAACAAGCTCATTCCCGCTAGAAAAAATCCGATCCTATTCCAAATGAAACCATTGATAAAACCAATGTTATTGAAAACTTCTTTTAATATTCCAAAAGAAATAACTTGAAAAGTTGCCGACAAAAAAGCGTATTTAAAACCCCTAAACAATTTCAAACTATGAATTGGCAAGTCAAAAGAAAGTAAAAAACCTCCGATAACCAAAAGAAACACTGCCGCAATTCCATAGTTTCCCAATCTTTCATCTAGAAAAAAATAAGCGTATGCCACCGAAATCAATGGAATTATAGTTCCAACCAGAGGAGAGATTCTGGAAATTTCATTTTCTTGAACCGAGCGATAAAGCGCCAGCAAACCATATATAAAAAACATTCCTGAAGCAAAAGAATATATAATCATTTTCATCCCCGGATAGGCAAATCCAAAAGGAACAAGTCCCAAAGCAAACAAACTAAAAACGCTAACATAAAAAGCGTAGATAGCTGGTTTGGAAATTCTTGAGTGCAATAAGTATTTGTCAAAAACAGCCACAACAGCCATTGATAAATATCCCAACGTCGCTATTGTAATCCAATTAAAAGAAACCAACCAATTGGTCAAGTCTGATATCATAAATAATTTTTTGTTTTGATCTTATTTTTCACTAAAACCTCCACTCCTATATTTTACCCTATTATCACATTTTTAAAAAGCTCCCTAAGGAGCTTTTTAAAAAACTTAACATTATATTTTCAATATTTTTTCAAAGTAGATGTCTACGTCGCTTATCCATTTTCTTACAGATTCTGGACTGTGTGATGCGCAACTGGAACCGCATTTCCAAACTACCATTTTTGAAGGAGTAGTCAGATTTTTTTCAACCAACTGTTGGATTCTTTTAGCCACGACTGACACTGCTTCTTCGGGACTGCCGAAGCAACCATGCCCCATCGCTGAACCTTTGGTTCCGGGCGCCTTGTATCCCCAATAGTTATAGCAATCTTGTCCATTCAAAGTAGGGACTCTTTTCCCCCAGTTGCTTTCCTTTTTGGCGATCCCCACAATAAACGCCGCTACTGTTCGATCATTCTTGGCAATTTCCGGCACCATTTTTCTAATAGGAGAATCTCCCACAATGTCATATAATTGTTTTTCCAACTGAGTATTTTCGTCTTTCAACCCTTTCCCCAGATTTTCCATAACTGCCGCCAAGTTATCCTCTGTTTTCTTTTTTGAAAAAGAAAAATCCGCGCTAACCTGATTTTTTTCAAAATCACCCTTATATGCCTGGGCATAAAAATTAATTGGCGGAAAAGAGTTAAAGAAAATATATATCAATGCCAAAATGGCAATCGCCAAAAGAACTTTGTGTTTCTTGCAAACTGCCGCTATGCCATTTTCTTTATTTAATAACTGTTTTATGAAACTTAAAAAATCACCCATATTTTAAGATTATTGATTAAACGCCGCCAAGGACGTAGATTTAAACATAGCACACTTTGACGGTTTTAGTCAACCAAAAAACAAGCCTAAAACAGAGTTTTTGCCTAAAATAAGCCTTTTTATGTTATTGATTTACTTTGCTAAAATACATATTTACGTCCCGAATCCACTTGTCGGCCGCCGCTTGCCCTCCGGTCACTTCGCAGTTCGATCCACACTTCCAAATGACCATCTTTTCGGGAGTATTCAAATTTTTGTCATTCACAAGAACATTAATACGCTTGGCTATCGTCTCAACCGCGTCCTTTCTGCTATTAAAACAAGTATGTCCTCCTGTTCCCATTAATTTCCTGATCCCACGATAGCCCCAATAATTGTAGCAGTCTTGTCCGTTCAATGTAGGGATTCTTTTCCCCCAGTTGCTTTCCTTTTTGGCAATCCCCACAATAAACGCCGCTATAGTCCTGTCATATTCAGCAATATAGGGAACCATTTCTTCAATCGGATATCCTTTTACCATCTCTCTCAAATCTTTTTCCAGTTCATCTTTTTCATCGGACTTCAATTTTTCCATAATATCCCTGGTATATTCATCTGCTTCATCAATTTCTGCGCTGTTATAGTCTTCTTCTGACAAGTCGTAGGCCGAACGTTCAATTTTTGTCTCGTTTGCATAAACATTGGCATCCGCAATAACATTTCCGGCAGAAACGCCTTGCCCCAGATATTTATAAATCATTGTCATAGAAAACATCCCAAATAAAATAGCTCCGACAATGGAAAGATTCCAAAGGCGCGCCATTGAAAACTGTCCAACAATCATCCTAGAATGCTCCACGGCAATATTGTTCAAATCATTTCTTCTTTTTCTCAAAGAACGCATAAGTGAGTCGGAACGCGGACCTGTATATTTTACATAGTCCCGCGTTACTCGCGACTCCAAACTATCCCATATTTTCTTTTTTCTATTCAATTTAACTCCCTTGCCTAGTAACTCCATTTCACGCGGAGTTATGTAGCGACCGGAGTCTTCCGTGTAAAAAGACTCAGCTCTTTTGCCACGAAAAAATAATACAGAAAAATTTTCCGCCTTATTCTTGCAAAAATCATCTAGACAACTCTTTTTAGAACGATTTGAAATCATTTTTTAGAAAAAACTTAGCCCTACTTAATTCCCGCTTCTTTTTTGAAAAAATCAATCACTTCAATTTCTCCGATATAGCATTTTTTATCGACATACAAAAGCGGCACTCCAACTTCGGATTTGTCAAGACCGCATTCAACGGTTTTTTCATCAAATTCCTGGGCATTAATTTTGTCATGCCAAACTTCTTTTTTGGAAAACATAACCTTTTCAGAAATCTTATTTTCCTGCAAGAATTTTTCCACCTTCTGACAATGAGAACATTCTTTACCAAAATAATAAACAATTCCCGACTCCTCCGTTCCGTTCATTTTTTCCGCCAAAGGAGCTTCTATGGTCGGAGCGCTTTTTATTCCCCAATACACAAAGATACCGATAACCACCAATACCGCAACGATACCCAAATAAAGTCTTTTATTTTGCATTTTTTTAAAAATATAATTAATTAAACTATTCCCTTTCTCAATTATATCATCTTATTTTTATTATGAAAATGCCGATACAAAATAAAAACCGTCGCCATAAAAACAACTGAGAATATTTGACCTAGTGTGAAAATTTCCAGAATAAATCCGATTTGCTTGTCCGGTTCGCGAAAAAATTCCAAAAAGAAACGAAAAAAGGAATAACCGAAGATATATGCCAAAAACAATATACCGGAAAAATATTTGGTACGTAGATTGGTACGTACCAATCTACGTACCAAAAAAATAATACCAAATAAAACCAACCCTTCAAAAAAAGCTTCGTAGAGTTGCGATGGATGCCGCAATAGTCCGTCTCCAAAATTCATCCCCCAAAACATATTCGTCGGTCTTCCATATAATTCTCCATTGAGAAAATTTCCGATTCTCCCAAAAAAATATCCCATCGGAATGGCTAGAGCGACAAAATCAGCCAGTTGCCAAAAATTTATCCTTCTTTTTCTGGAAAAAAAATATCCCGCCAAAACCGCGCCAACCAGTCCGCCGAAGTAACTTAGTCCATAGTAACCGGTAAACAATAATCCGTAATCGGTAATTTTTATTGGGAAAAATATTTCCAAAGGGTTATTTAAATAATATGGAAAACTATAAAATAGAACATAACCCAGACGACCACCAATCAAAGCTCCCGCTGTCAAATAAAAAAATAAGTTTTGTAATCCGTAATCCGTAATCCGTAATCCGTAATTACCAAGATTATTCTTTTTATTTTGTATACTTAAAAAAATATAAACGACTCCAATTCCAACAATCCACATTAGCGAATACCAACGTATTGCAAAAGACCCGATCGAAAAAGCTATCGGGTCAATATACTGCGGAATGTTTTGATAAAATTCCAAATAATTCATTTTTTTAATTCCCCCAACTTTACGCCAAATCCGTATTTTCTAACTTAGAATTGATCAAATTCTCCAAAATATTCTTCATATTTTTGCTGACATTTTTTATATAACCCGCATCATCAATCAATGCCTCCAAGTCCAGTTCAATGCTTTTGGCATCTGCCTTTCTAATATTATCCAGAAGCATTTTTTTGAGTTCGGTTATATTTTTTACATTTTCAATGCAAGTAATGTTCGGCGCAATTCCTTTTTCCAAATACCACATTAAATCAAAATAATCACGGCCCTTGACTATTATCGAATCATTGCCTTGTTTGCTTGTTTTTTTCCACTGTCGATTAAATATGGCGCGAATTTTTGTCGCCATCAATGTCGACAAATCAAACGATTTTATCAAGATAGATTTATTGTATTTGAATAACGGCAGAATTTCAATTTTATGCTTCTTACAAAAATTAAATTCAGAAAAAACTTCCACCTTCAAAAATAGCAAATTTGATTCGCTTTTTGAAGCCAAACCAAGCTCATGCAAAATTGGAAACTTTAAATAGACTCGGAATTTCTGCGCAGTCGCCTTGACTGAAAAATCATATTTAGTTTTAAAAAAACTCTCCAAATCAACTTTCAACTTCACAATATCAATTTTCTTTTTTAAATCAACGAAATCTAAATTTTCAGACAATCTTGGCAATCCATAGCACTGCGCAAGGCTTGAGCCGCCATAAAAAACCAAATCACTGTAATGCGGATGGGAATAAATAAAATCCAACACCAAAATCTGCAAATAATCCTTGAGCAAGTTGCGATTATACAAAGCGCTTTTTGAAGCTGCCACTTGTATTAAATTTTTTAATTCTTCTTTGATGCTTTCCATAATTTGATTAAAATATTATAAATAACCGACATTTTTTTTGAATCCTCCAGCTTAATATATTTTCCGAGCTCTTTAATATCCCCCACTGTCAGCTCATCCAAATTCAAGCGTAATTCCTTGATTGAATCTTCGAATGATAAAATATTTTTCCGCAAATATAAAAAATCAAACAAGGCTTTTGCCGCAGTGGCTTTTTTAAAAGAAAGTTTGTTTTCTATAACAATTTCATAACCGCAGAATAATTCCGGTTTGATACTATGATAGTAGAAATTGCCAAAATCATTTGTCAATAGTTGTGTTTTTTTAACAGATACGGAAATAATATTTTTAGGTATTTCAGTTAAAATATTTTTCTCATACAGGATATAATCCATACTCAGGTAGCTTGGCTCATAAATTATGCCCGCCACAAATTCGCTATAATTGGAATATAAATTGCGCCTCTTGATATCAGCTAAATAATCCGCGGTCACATATATTCCCTTTTTTAGCCGGATAATTTTACCGCTCTTAGAAAAACGCGAAAGCAAAATCCTCAACAAATACTGTTTTTTTTCAATAACCAAAATATCATCCAGCGTAAAATATGGCAGGGTTTTTAAGTGATTTAAGATATTGGTTGTTTTCGATATATCGTTTCTCATAATATACTATTATTGTATATTATAGGAAATACATTGTCAAGACTGGCGCTTAATTCCCCCAACTACTCATCATTATACCAAGGTCTCTGGTGTTTACAACACTGTCTGAGTTGACATCGGAAGTTTCATTTCCTATTTGTAGCCAATTGTCGATTGCTGAAATAAAATTGGAAAGGTTGTAGGTAATAGATAAATTCTGAATCGAAAAAGATATGGTGTAATCGCTGGAATTTTGGTTGGAATTTTCATCCTGACAACGAATGTAATATCTATAAGATTGCCCGTTTTGAAGATCAGAAATTGCTTGAGAGTGAGTTGTTGTTCCAGTAGTCGCAAAAGTGTTGGTCATATCATTATAATTTGTTCCGGAATTAGTTGAATATTTACAAGTCGCATTTTCATTGGTAGTCAAAGAAAAAATAGCTTGGGTCGTTCCAAAGGGAAGATGTCCGGAAGGGTTAGAATTAACAATGATTGGTGAATTTAAATCTGGAGAATTCAAAGAAACTAATCCTGACAAATTTCCATTTTCATCCATCGCTTGAACTTTATATTCATTACCATAAACAGGATTAGGATCCGTCCAAGACGTTTCAATTGATAAATACGCCGGATAATCATGATACAGGATTGAATCGTCAGAAGAATTGTGATAATAAATTCCTCCAGCATAAACATCTCCTGTGTCAATCATGTCTTGAAGCCATTGCATTAAATCGGTTTTTACTTCATTCAATAAGGCTGTTCCGTATTCCGAAATTTTTACCGGTCGTCTTCTGTAGATAACATAGGAAACATCATTACTGTCAACACTTGCGTTCCAAGAAAGCGTATTCTCCTGAGAATCAAATTGTAAATTTATTGGATCAGCAGGAGCGATTATGTCTAGTGGATTTCCCGAATCAGTAACTTGAAAAACATGAATCACTGACTTGTCATCAAAAGATCCCCAGGCATTTCTTTCTACGACATATAATTTATTGTTTATTTTATCATAAGCAACACCACCGCTATAATTTTTCTTGCATTCTTCTGGCGGTTTAATTTCTTCTTTCAAAAAATTAAAAAAGGCATACGGTTGCGGCTGGTAAGATTGTTTTACGCCTTGCGCCACATCAGCCAAATCATTCGTGTCATAAAAAACCAAGTTCGCAAAATAAGGCTCTGAATGATATCCCTTCCCCCCACATCCGTCATCAATGGCATTTCCGTAATATTCGTCTCCGCCTTCCCTATTCGCTGTTCTAAAAGATTTGGTTTCCGAGACAACAAAAGCAGATTTTGAACCGACATTAATCCAAGCCGCTCCCTGAACACGATCGGAATGAGCATATCTGTCCGGCATATTGTCTATATCATAATAAAGCAGCTGGGTATAATTAAGAGCTGTTTCATCAGCCAGAGGATTACCGGATTCCCAAGGCGCAATCGCATACAAAGTCGGACCGTATGAACCGCTCATTTGCGCTCTTTGCCTGCCCACTCCTATATATCTTGAAGCAAGATAAGAATCCGCAAAAGAAGAATTAATTTCTAATAAATAATTAGTTGTGCGACCAGCCGCCAAATCTCCTATCTTCCAAAAACCTTCCGGATTAGGATTGGAAATATCCAAACTACATTGACCTAATGTTTTCAATGTAGTTTCCGGAGTATACCATTCATTCATAGCCATATACATTCTGTCGACTCCTTGGTGTTGATAATAAAGCAAGTCCCATATTCTCATTCCAGTCTGCCAATCTCCATAAAGTTGTCCGCCAGTAACATCACCCAAATTTTGCAAAACAGTTGCGGTATTCAAATCATTTTCATTGTCTGAATCAATCGGAGCTGGAATATTAATTTCCGCAACATATCCTGTTTGCTGATTACCCGTAAGGAAAAGCGACCCCTGTCCGGAATTCCCATTGGGATAATAGGTGAGAGCATATCCAGCTTTATTCATACTGCCGCCCAAATTATCAGTCGCTGGAACCTTAAAAGTTCCAAGATAAATCAAATCAGAAGCTGGATTAATTTTTTCATCTGCTGCTTTGGCTAAGTTTGTATCAAAATAAGTTATTAAAAAAAACATCAAACACACTAAAAAAAAATTTTTAATTTTTACAAACATTTTCAATTTTTTTTATTATTTATTAAAAGTATTTAATTGCTTTTTAAATTCAATTCCATAAATTTCCCAAAGTGAAAGAAACAATGCCACGATTATCGGACCGATAATGAAACCAAGAAAACCAAATAAGGAAATTCCCCCCAGCGTGGCGAAGAAAACAATAAGCGGATGAATTTGTGTGTCTTTGCCAACCAATTCGGGACGCAAGAAATTATCTATCAGAGAAATTATCAGCAACCCGACAATCAAAATGAAAAATCCTTGCCAAATATTTCCCATCAAAAGCATTATTATACCAGCCGGAAACCAAATTATGCTTGCGCCAAACATAGGAATCAGCGACAAAAACATCATCAGCACCGCCCAAATCATCGCTGATGGAATTCCAGCCACCACGAACGTCAGACCGCCAATCAAGCCTTGAATGAAAGCCACCACGATAGTTCCCTTGATAGTCGCCCGGCTTATGGAAATAAATTTTTCCACCAACAACTTTTCATGCGCGTCTTTCAAGGGACTGAGCATCATAATTTTCTTGACAACCTCCGTTCCGTTCGCAAAAAAATAATACAAAGAAAAAAACATCACAAATGTCATAAAAATAAAATGCGCCAAACTTTGATACACCGCTTGAATGAAATTAAGAGAAAATTGTCCTATTTGAGAAATAGAATTGCTTATAAGTTCCTTGTTTATCAATTCGCTTATTCCCAAAACATTCAATAGTTTGTTATTTTCAACATATTCAACAACCGGAACGACATATTTCTGATGAAAATTTCCTTCCAATGCTATGTCTTGATAAACAACAGACACCTCATTGACAACCAGAGCGAAAATTATGCTAAAAGGAATAAGAATAAATAGCATCGCTATAAAAGAAGTGGTCAAGGCGCTTAGACCTTTTCTTTTTCCAAATTTCACAAGAAAAAAATTATATATCGGTCGGAAAACAACCGCCAAAACAGACGCGACAAGAATGGCTGTCAAGAAAGGTTGGAAAATAAAAAAAGTCGCAACACTGACAAATACCAGGATGATAAAAAAGAAATACACATTATAATTTTTCAATTCCATTTGTTTGTAATTTTAACTTATTTTTCATTTTCTATACTTTCATTATACAACTTTATTCATAAGTTTTCAAATAAAAAATACCTTCGGTGTTGGCACAGTCCGTTTCGTATTTTTTTACATCTTTAGCCTCAAATTTCAGTCCGTAACAAAATATCACAACTTCACTTCCTTCAACCAAAAGTCTTTGTTTTAACTTTCGCCAATAAGCGCCAGCGTCAGGGATATCAGTTAATACGCCGCAGATATCCACAACAGAAAATCACCATTCTTTTTGAAAAATGGTTCTTCTGATATTCTTGCTTTTAAATAAGGCGAATGGAATTTTTTAAAACTCCTTATTGGCTTTATTCTGGCGATTCCAATTTCTTTGCGCCATTACTCGTCAAAAGAGATTTCATTTGAATAATTGCAGTATTATTCAATTTTAGAATTCGATTTTGCTGTGAAAGTCCGTCACGAATTAATAACGCGTTTATGCTTTCAAAATTAGACAAGATCACCAATTGTTCTATTGAGGCATAATCTCGGATGTTTCCTTTTAATTTTGGATTTTTATCTCGCCAAATTTTGGCGGTCATTCCGAATAAGGCCACATTGAGCAAATCCGCCTCGTTGGCATATTTCATATTAACTTGGTCTTTCGTTAATTTAGATGGGATTAGATTTTCTTTGATAGCGTCAGTATGAATTCTATAATTAATCCTTGCCAGCGTTCTTTGAAGATTCCATTCGAGTTTTAGTCGACTGTTCTCGTCTTGTTTGAGTCGTTGAAACTCAACTAAAATATATAGTTTAAATTCCGCACTTACCCAAGAAGCAAATTCAAATGCGATATCTTTGTGAGCGAAAGTGCCACCTCCATATCTTCCGGATTTTGAAATTAATCCAATAGCTTGAGTTTTCTCAATCCATTTTTGCGGAGGTAATACAAAGGAATTTACACCAGCCTCATTTTTAAACTGGTCAAATTCGACCAGTTTAAAAACAGGATTGTGTAATTTTTCCCATAGTCCTAAAAAATCGATTGTGCTACGAGTTCTCATCCAATTTTTTACAACATCGGCTGGAAACGATGGATTTTTATGGCGGGCTATATCGGTCAAAGAAATATAATCACTGTTATTTTTAGTAAAAGTAACTATTTCAATACCTTCGACATTGATTTTCTGATTTTTTGTCATAAAATACTAAGCTTAATTGAAACTTATCTTTATTTCACAATATTTGAGATTAGGAGTGAATGCCAAAAATTCAAAACTCCTTATTTTTTGTAATCATCTGCATATTCATTAAGTTTTTCGACAATAGAATAACTTCAGAAAAAACACCCCGGGTCTCAGCAATTAAATTTTGTTTCATATTCAAAGACCAAAAAGAGACAGTAACATATATCAAACAACCTAAAACAGAAATTATAAAAATAGTCATTAATATTCGTGAAATAAATTGCAAAAAAAATTCTGAATAGTTAAGAAAGAAATTTCTGGCTATTTCGTTTAACGTGCGCGGATATGTGAAGTCCCAATGTAGCGGAGCGGAATTG
>AMFJ01031043.1_pt1 | contig 14003 bp, 12 predicted proteins | sample 427208 | NCBI WGS metagenome assembly AMFJ01 (sample SAMN02954298, study PRJNA114691) | groundwater metagenome | biome: aquatic; feature: subsurface aquifer; material: sediment; isolation source: subsurface aquifer sediment | place: USA: Rifle, CO | collected 2008-08
GGCCCTGGCTCTTCTCGAAAACACCCTGCAGAGCAAGGGGTATCGGGTGGTGAAGGCGAGCGACGGGGGAGAGGGTTTAGAGATGGCTCGACGCCATCTCCCCGATCTGATTGTTCTCGATCTGATGCTGCCCGGCATGAACGGTTTCGATGTCGTCGACCGATTGCAGCAGGAGGAAGCCGTCGCCGCCATAACCATTCTGGTATTGACTTCGATGGATCTCTCGGCCACCGCCCGGGCGCGACTGGCGGGGAAGGTCTGGCGAATCGTCGAAAAAGGCAGCCTGTCGTCACAGGAGTATATCCGTCTGGTGGAAAGCGCTATCGGTACAACCGTAACGGAGATTGCACAGTAGGGGCGGACCCGGCGGGTCGCTCCTGCGGGTATGCTCAAGGTCATGGTACAATACGAAGGGAGATATGAACGAGACGAAACCACACCCAGCCGCACCCATCTCAAGGAAGCTGTTCCTCTATCCAGCGCTCTGCCTCTGCCTGCTGGCGACGGTCTATGGTTGGTACGCTTCCTCTCGTTACCTGAAGAAGGAAGCCGGGACACGATTTGCCGGCCACACCGATGAGATTACCAGCCAGATTGTCAACAGGATGGAAGCCTACCGAACAATTCTCCGCGGCGGAGTTGCCCTGTTAGCCGCCCGGGGGGAGGTCAGTCGCGAGCAATGGCGGAGGTATGTCGAAACCCTCAGGCTGACGAAAGTGCAGCCGGGGGTACTGGGGTTCGGCTTTGCCCTGGCCATAGCGCCCGCCGAATTGCCGGCTCACATCGCAAAAATCAGGGCCGAGGGCTTCGCCGACTATACGGTATGGCCGGAAAACCGGCGTGACGAGTATACCGCCATCATCTATCTTGAGCCCTTCGATGCGCGCAATCAGAGAGCTTTCGGATACGACATGTTCAGCGAACCGGTGCGTCGTGCGGCCATGGAGAAAGCCAGGGATAACGACAGGACCGCCCTGTCGGGCAAGGTGCGGCTGGTGCAGGAAACGGAGACCGATGTCCAGGCCGGATTTCTTCTCTATGTGCCCGTATACAATAATGAAATGTCGTCAACAACGGTTATCGAAAGGAGATCGGCCCTGCGTGGCTATGTCTACAGTCCGTTTCGCGCCAAGGATCTTATGAGGGGAATTATCGTGCCGAACTGGCATGATATCGACGTGGAAATTTATGACGGAACGGAGGTAGGGGAAAACAGTCTGCTGTTCGACAGCAATGAAGACGGCCATGCCCACACGCTGTCCGGGCAACGCCTCTTCACCGAAAAGAAGGTGGTCGACCTGTACGGCCATCGGTGGACGCTGCACTTTTCCTCTTTACCCGCATTTGAAGCCATGCATGAACGTCAAATTCCGCTGGCAATCCTCATATCCGGTCTGGTGATCAGTCTTCTCATGTTCGCCGTCGGCTGGCTGCAGGAGAGCACCCGGGAAAAGGCGATTGCCCTGGCCAATGACATGACCGCCGCCCTGCGTGAAAGCGAGGAGAGGTTCTTCGGCGCCTTTGCAAATGCCGCCATCGGCATGGCCCTGGTCGCCCCCGACGGCAGGTTCTTGAAGGTCAACCGCGCTCTCAGTCAACTGACCGGCTACAGCGAAGAGGAACTGTGCGGAAAAACCTTTCAGGATATAACCCATCCCGCCGATCTGGCGGCTGATCTCGAATTTCTCGGGGAGATGTTGAGCGGCGACAGGACCACCTATCACATGGAAAAACGCTACTTGCATAAGTCCGGACAGGTCGTCTGGGTGATGTTGAGCGTCTCCCTGGTCCGGGACAAATTCGGTGCACCGCTTCATTTTATTTCGCAGATCCAGGATTTTTCCACCAGGAAAAAACTCCAGCAGGCGGAGATTGCCAGGCACGCCGCCGAGGCGGCCTCGAGGAGCAAGTCGGAATTCCTGGCCAACATGAGCCACGAACTGCGGACCCCGCTCAATTCGGTGATCGGTTTTTCCGAGGTGCTGCTTGACCGGCTGTTTGGCGAGATAAATGACAAGCAGCAGGAATATATAGGGAATATCCTCAGCAGCGGCAGACATCTCCTCGCCCTGATCAATGATATCCTCGATCTTGCCAAAGTGGAGTCGGGGAATATGGAGCTGGAAGTGAGCAGCTTTTTGCTGCGCGATACCTTGAACGCCTCGCTGACGATGTTGCGTGTAAAAGCCGGCAAAGGAAGTGTGGACCTCCAATTGAAACTGGCACCGGAGGCCGATGTGAGCATTATCGCCGACCCGAGAAAACTCAAGCAGATTATGTCCAACCTGCTCTCCAATGCGGTCAAGTTCACCCCGGCGGGTGGAACCGTGAGCGTCAGCGCTATAAGAGCCGGCGGTTTTATCGAAATCGCCGTGGCGGACACCGGCCGGGGAATCAGGGAAGAAGACAAGGGTAAGCTCTTTCAGGCCTTCACCCAGCTCGAGTCGGCCTATACGAAAGAATTTGAAGGCACCGGCCTCGGTCTGGCCCTGACCAGGCAACTGGTAGAGCTGCACGGCGGCAAAATCAGGGTGGAAAGTGTATATGGCAAGGGCAGCAGATTCAGCTTCACCCTTCCGCTCAAGGGGAATACCGGGGAGGATCGCCCATGAATCAGTATATACCGAGAATTCTTTGTGTCGATGATGAACCGCTCAATCTCAGTCTGCTGGAGGCCATGCTTTGCCCCAGGGGCTACGATGTGGTGTGGGCGGTGAATGGTCCCGAGGCCCTGGAGAAGATCCAGGCGGAGCGCATCGATATCTGCCTGCTCGATGTGATGATGCCGGGGATGGATGGCTTTGAGGTCTGCCGCCGGGTCAAGGCCGATGAAAAGCACGGCAATATCCCGATAGTCATGGTTACCGCCTTCGCCGATCGGGACAACCGCATCCGGGGAATCGAGGCCGGGGCCGAAGATTTTATCTCGAAACCCCTCGATGCCTCCGAGGTGCTGGCCAGAATCAAGATGCTGCTGCATGTCAAGGCCCTCAGCGACCGGCTCAATTCGGCCTACCGCAATATAGCCAAGCTGAGCACCTTCGGCGAACAGATCATCATCGATTTCAATCCGATCACCTTCGATTTTCAGGAAAAGATCGACAGCGTCGTCCATCAGATCATCAAGAGATTCGATCATATCGACAGCCCGCGGATCGTCATCATCGGCATGATCGATCAGGCCGGTATCTGCCAGTGGCTGCGTTATGATTCCTGGAAGACGGATGTCGACAAGAGCATCATCCGCATGGATCTCCCCCATAAATTTGCTTTTGCCGAAAGCGGCAAGCAGATAGTCGCTTTTTTCAACGAAAAAGATCCGGCAATGGCCGAATCGACCCTGGTCAAGGAACTGCGAAGACATATGGTGCCGGTGGCGAACATGGTCAGATACGCCAACGACACCTTCTGCATCCTGGCCTTCAATTACGGGCGCGAGGTGACAGCCCATGACGTAACGGTATTAAACAGCGTGGTCGTGCAGAGTCTCTTCCTGCGCTCCCTCGCCTCCCAGGCAAAGGACACGGAAACCGCCTTCGAATACATGGTCTTCGCCCTGGCCCGGGCCTCGGAGGTCAATGACGAGGATACCGGCGACCATATCCTGCGGGTCGGAGATTACTGTGCGCTCCTGGCCAGACAGTTGCGGATGCCGGAAAAATTCCTGCGGACCATTCATCTTCAGGCCGCCCTGCACGATGTCGGCAAGATCCATGTCTCGCCGGCCATTCTCAAGAAACCCGGCAAACTGACCGACGAGGAATGGCGGGAGATCAAGCTGCACACCGTTTACGGGCACAAGATCATCGGCGGCCATCAGCGCATGAGCATCGCGGCCAGGATCGCCATCAGCCACCACGAGCGCTACGACGGCACCGGCTACCCGAACGGCCTGGCAGGCGAGCAGATCCCGATCGAGGGGCGTATTTTGAACCTTGCCGACCAGTACGACGCCCTGCGCAACACCCGCTGCTACAAACCGGCATTCGATCACAAAACCACCTGCAACATCATCGTCGAGGGGGACGGCCGCACCCTGCCGAAACACTTCGATCCGCAGGTGCTTGCGGCGTTTAAGGAAACACATGAGCTTTTTGACGAAATCTTTGAAAAATCGGCTAAATAGCGGATGAATCATGCCCGGATATGCCGTAGGGGCGACGCCGCCGATATGCTCTGAAGATTTGATTCCAACCACAGGAGGTGTTTCGTGAAGAAATGTTTGTGGCTTTTCCTGGCAATATTGTCGCTGTTGCCCTGCCCCGGCTGCGAAAAAAAATCCGTACCAAAACAGCCGGTCAAGATCGGCATAGATATCTGGGCCGGCTATGCCTATGCCTTCATTGCCCGGGAAAAGGGATTTTTTACGAAAAACGGCGTGAACGTCGAACTTGTTCTGCGAGATACCACCCTGGAAACCCGGAAGGCCTATATCAACCATGAAATAGACGGCATCTTCGGGCTGTTCTCCGACATGCTCATGCAGAACAGTGAAGGGACTCCGGCCAGGCTGGTCTTGGTAATAGACCGTTCGGTGAAGGGTGACATGCTTGTCGGTCGGCCGCAGTTCCAAACCCTCCGGGATCTGCAGGGCAAGACCGTCGGTATTGAAGGGATCAACACTTTCTCCCATATATTTGTGCTGAAGCTGCTGGAGAACGCCGGATTGCAAGAAAGCGAGGTGAAATTTAAAAATATCAACGGGCGAGATGTCCTTACGGCCCTTGAGGAGGGGCAGATAGACGCCGGCCATACCTGGGATCCGGTGAAAACCGCGGCCCTGAATAAGGGATACAGGATGCTGGCACACAGTGGAGATCTCCCCGGGATCCTGATCGATGGCCTGTTCTTTCGGCCGGAGGTTATCAAGGGACGGCCGGATGATATCCGGTTGATCATCAAATCCCTTCTTGAGGCAAGAGCCTATGCCCATGCCAACTGGGATGAAGCTATAGCTCTGATGGCCAAGGCCGAGGGCATGCCCTACGAGGCGATGCAAAACGGAGTGCTGGGCGTCAAACACCTTGACCTGAAGGATAATGTCGAGGTGTTTCGTAAGAGTGAAGACATGGGGTCGCTGTACTGGTCATTCAAGACCATCGTCGATTTTTTCATAACAAGAGGTCAGATGACGATGGCGCCGAAATTTGCAGAGTTCATCGAGCCGCAATTTGTCATGCGGCTTTGGCAGGAAGAGGCGCAAAAATGAAAACCATCCGGGATAAACCTTGCAGTCCCCGTGTCGGCGAAAGTCCCGCGAATATCCGGCCCGGTTCGCAGGAACTGGAGGCCCGGCAATGGCCTGCCATCTTCGATGCCATCGGCGACGCCATCTGTTTGCTCGATCCAAAAGGTGAGATTATCAGATGCAACGCTGCGTTTGCCGATATTGCCGGTTGTGGCGAAAAAGAATTGCAAGGGCGATTCTGCCATGAAGTCATCCATCACACCTCGTCGTTTATCCCCGGCTGCCCATTTCCCAGGGCCTTGCAAACCGGCAAAAGGGCAGATCTGGAGACCGTGGTCAATGGTCGCTGGTATCGGGTAAAGGTTGATCCGGTAGCCGATGCATCCGGCGGAATAAACTTATATGTCCATGTCATGGTCGATATCACCGCGAGAAAACTGGCGGAAGAGAAGCTGCAGGAGAGCGAAAGACGCTACCATGAACTGTTTTTGATCAACCCGCATCCTATGTGGGTATACGATCTGGAGACCTTGCGGTTTCTCGATGTCAATGATGCGGCGATCGCCCATTACCAATACAGTCGCGATGAGTTTATGGCGATGACCATCAAGGATATCCGGCCGCCTGAGGATCTCCCCCGGTTGCTGGAAAATATCGCCGGGATCGAAGGAGGAATCGACAAGGCCGGGATCTGGCGGCATCTGAAAAAAGACGGCAGCCTTATCGATGTGGAGATTACTTCACATACCATGCTGTTCGATAATCGTCCGGCCGAGTTGATCCTGGTCAATGACGTTACCGAGCAGCTTCGTCATCGAGCCAAGAGCGAACTGCTGCTGGCGGCCATTGAGCAAACCGATGAGACCGTGCTGATTACCGATTCCCTCGGCCGCCTGCAATATGTCAATCCGGCGTTCAGTCGTATAACGGGTTTCACCAGTGCAGAAGCTCTTGGCCAAAAAACCAATATTTTCCGGAGCGGCGAGCATGACGCACCATTCTATAACGACCTGTGGCGTACTCTCTCCAGTGGTTCGACCTGGAAGGGGCGCTTCATCAACCGGCGTAAGGACGGCTCCTTGTATACTGAAGATGCGGTCATCTCGCCGGTGCACAATGCGACCGGGCGAATTGTCAACTACGTGGCGGTCAAACGCGATATTACCGAAAGCTTAAAACTTGAGGCCCAGTTGCAGCAGGCGCAGAAAATGGAAACAGTGGGCCGTTTGGCCGGTGGTGTGGCCCACGATTTCAACAACATGCTGAGCGTCATACTCGGCTACACCGAGATGGCCTTGGAAAAAACAGATCCGACCGCCCCCCTGCACGATGACCTCCGAGAAATCCTCAATGCCGCGGATCGCTCGGCAAAAATCACCGGGCAGCTGCTGGCCTTTGCCCGAAAACAGACGATTACGCCCCGGGTTCTCGATCTCAACGAAACCGTCGAAAGCATGCTGAAAATGCTTCACCGGTTGATCGGCGAAGACATCGATCTCCTCTGGCGGCCCGGGGGAGATTTGCCCTTAGTCAGGATCGATCCTTCACAGATCGATCAAATCCTCGCCAATCTCTGCGTCAATGCCCGCGACGCCATCACCGGAGTCGGCCGGTTGATTATCGAAACAGCTGCGGCCACCTGCGATGCCGAGTATTGCGCGCTTCATGCCGAAGCTGTTCCGGGAGAGTATGTGCAGCTCGTGGTCAGCGATGACGGCTGCGGTATGGAAAAGGCGATCCTCGACAAGATTTTCGAACCTTTTTTCACCACCAAGGAATTGGGCAAAGGCACCGGGCTGGGGCTGGCCACCGTCTACGGCATCGTCAAGCAGAACAACGGGTTCGTCAATGTCTACAGCGAACCGGGCAAGGGCACGACCTTCAGGGTCTATCTGCCGCAATGTGCCAGGGAAAACAGCACGATTGCAAAGGAAGGCGGTGGCACGATGAGGCGCGGCCGGGGCCAGACCGTACTGGTCGTCGAGGATGAGACGGCAATCCTGAGACTGATCGGCAAAATCCTGTCCAGCCTGGGTTACACGGTGCTCATGGCACGCAGCCCGTCGGAGGCGGTCAGGCTGGCCAATCAACAAGCCACCACCATTGACCTGCTGATCACCGATGTGATCATGCCGGAGATGAACGGCCCGGATCTGGCCGAGCGGATCGCCATGCTTCATCCGCACCGGAAATGCCTGTTCATGTCGGGCTATGCCGACGGTATGATTGCCAGCCAGGGCTTACTGGAAGCGGGTGTAAATTTTCTTCAGAAACCATTCACGGCCATGGCTCTGTCGGTTAAGGTGCATGAAATCTTGTCGTCGTAAGAACTCTTTGATGTGCAGCAGATTGACATGATATAAATGAATTGGGGATGCTATGGGCGTCATTAAATGGCGAGAGAGTTACAACACCGGTGTTCCGCAGTTCGATCAAGAGCACCATAAGATTATCGAATTGATAGATTGTATGTATTCCGCAATCAGGGACAAAAGCGGTAAAGAGGTTGCGGAAAAAGCATGCACCGATCTGCTTGCCTACACGGGCTATCATTTATCGGTCGTGGATCGAGCCGGAGACAGCAATGAATTTTGATTGTGATACATATATCAGGATTATCGAAAACCTCCATGACGGCTTATATTTTGTCGATGCCGACAGGGTAATTACCTATTGGAATAAGGCCGCCGAGCGAATAACCGGTTTCACCGCAGCCGAGGTTATCGGCAGGCTCTGTTCCGATAATATCCTCACGCATATCGATGAGGAAGGGAGGAATCTTTGCGAGGGGTTGTGTCCGTTGGCGGCGACTATCGCCGATGACGTCGATCGCGAGGTGGAAATATATCTGCATCACAAGAACGGTCACCGGGTCCCGGTGCTGATTCGCGTCAACACGCTCAAGGATAATTTCGGCAACATTGTCGGGGGGATCGAGCTTTTTACCGATATCAGCAATATCCAGGCAAACAAGCTTCGGGTGGTCGAGCTGGAAAAATTGGCCCTCCTCGACAATCTCACCCAGTTGGCCAACCGCAACTACATCCTGCGAGAACTGCAGGCCAGATTCGAAGAACATAAACGTCTCAAAGTCCCCTTCGGCCTCTTTATGATCGATATCGATCATTTCAAAAAGGTCAATGACACCTACGGCCACGATGTCGGTGATATCGTGTTGCGGTTTGTGGCGCAGACCTTTGTCTCGAACTCGCGCTCTTTTGATTTTTACGGCCGCTGGGGAGGTGAAGAGTTCATCGCGATCATTCGCAACCTCGGGGCCGGGGACCTGATTCATCTTGGCAACAGGCTTTTGGTTCTGATCGAACATTCGTATATAGTCCATGACGGTTTCAAGCTTAACGTCACGGTTTCTATCGGAGCCACCGCCGTGCAAGAGACGGACAGTATCGAAAGCATAATAAAACGAGCGGATATGCTGTTATACGAAAGCAAACGTATGGGCAGAAATCGTCTGACGTTCGGCTGAGGGCTGAGGGCTGAAGATCACTTCCTTTATGCCTGCAACCGCATGCAATACTGGGCCGGACACACCACCTCGGCGTGAGAATATTTTTGCATTGATTCAGCGGATTATGATAGCATTATAGATAAATCGTGGGGAATTTCCGATGAGTGATAGCAGCGACCCGGGCAATATCCTGGATGTCTTGCAGGAGCAGCGTGCCATCGATTTCCGTTCGTTCAAGCCGGATACCCTCGGCCGCCGGATCAATCTCAGACTGCTTAACACAGGGATGCCGGATTATAAGGCCTATGGCCGATATCTCGCAGAGCATCCGGGTGAAATCGATCTGCTGTTGAAAGCCTTTTCCGTTACGGTCAGTCATTTTTTCCGGAATCCTCTCGTCTTCGAGGTCCTTCGCGAGTTTGTCGTTCCGGAGTTGCTTGCCTCTGCGCCCGCCGGCGGTTTGCGGATCTGGTGTGCCGGGTGCGGCCGTGGCGAGGAAGCGTATTCCATAGCCATTCTTATCCGCGCGAGCTGTTCGCGCGCGACTCCGCCTTTTCCCGTCAATATCCTGGCGACCGATATCGACAAACAAGCCTTGGCCCATGCAGCCCTGGGGGAATACCGGGGGGAAGCGCTGGCTGAAGTCAAAAAACAGTATCTCGATACGTTTTTCAGCACGCAGGGCGGCGAAAGCTACCGGATAAGTGAGGATATCCGTTCCCTGATAAATTTTGCCTATCACAACGTAATCACTTGCCGGTCGCCCCGGGAAGTGGTTTTTAACGACTGTCATCTGATTTTTTGCCGCAATGTCCTCATCTATTACGATAGCGAACGTGGTGGGAAGGTTGTCTCGTTTCTGGCGAGGAGCCTGTCTCCGGGAGGATTTTTGGTCCTTGGCGAGGCAGAGACGATACCTGCGACACTTGCCCCCGAATTCCGCGAAATCATCCCCCGTACTCGGATATACAGGAAGGAGAATACATAGAACAGGTTGTGTTGGTGCACAGAGTGCACCCTACTTTAGAGCCACCCTTGAAAGCTTTTTAGCATAACAATTGCATAGGAGGTATCTGCTATGTCTCCAACGATATTGATTGTTGAAGATAACGAAAACAATAAAATTTTAATCAAGGATATCCTGACCATGCATGGTTATCAGGTGGCCGATGCCGGCAACGGCGCCGAATGTATCGAAATGGCAAGGGAACTCATGCCGGATCTGATCCTGATGGATATCCAGATGCCGGGGATGGACGGCATGACCGCCGCCGGAATTCTGAAGGGAGACGAGACGACCAGCGGGCTGAAAATTGTCGCTTTGACTTCATTTGCCATGCGCGGCGATGCCGAAAAATTTCTGGCGGCCGGTTTCGATGGGTATCTTGCCAAGCCTATTAATACAAGAGAGCTTCCGGGGTTGATCAAAAAATGGCTGGGCGGGATTGAATAGCACTGCAAAAAAGATATGTCCATGAACCGGAGGTTTGTCGAAAAGAATCCGGAGACCGTCAAGGGGGTGTTGCGGGGAATTGACAGAGCCGTCAACTTTATGGGACAACACAAGAAGGAGGCAATAGCAATAATGGCAGGGAAACTGCAACTGGATGAGAAATTCTTCCATGAGACATGGGACGCCAATGTTTTCGAACTCTCTCTGGACCAGGCGTTGATCATGACCATGGAAGATCAGGCCCGGTGGGCCATGACAAACGGATTGACCGCGAAAAAGGACATTCCCAACTATCTGAAACTGATCCATCAGGACGCCTTGCTGCAGGTCAGGCCCGAGGCGGTGACGATCATTCGGTGAAGGCATGGGTAAAAATGTGCTCCTACCGCTGCTGCTGGTTTTCCTCCTTGCCGTTTCCTTTTCCTCTTGCGGGCGGGAGCAGACTTCCGGCCTGCCGATGAAGGTCGGGCGGTATTACTGGCCGGGGATGTACTGGGTCGAAATAGCGGACCGGAAGGGCTGGTTCAAGGAGGCCGGACTTGCCGTCGAGTTGATCGATACCAATCACGATTACTATGCTTCGCTGCAGACGATGGCGGCCGGCGGAATGGATGCCCATTCCTGCTATCTCTATGACCTCATGAGGCTTGTCGCCGCCGGTGCCGATCTGGTCATGGTGGTGAACACCGATATGTCCTTCGGTTCGGAAGGCATGGCGGCAAAACGGTCCATCGACTCCGTTCGCAAACTGCGGGGCAAGAGGATCGGTTTAACCAGGGGCACGACCCTTGAATTTGAATTGCACGAGGTCCTGTCACGAAACGGACTGACGCTTGACGATGTCGAGATCGTCGATATGCCCGCGGAAAAGAGTGTCGGAGAGTTCGTCGCAGGGAGTGTCGATGCGATTCTCGCCTGGGAGCCTCTGGTCGGCGAGGCAATTGCAAAGGGCAACGGCATCAAGCTCTTCGATACCTCGGAAATTCAGGGAATAAGCCCGGCGGGATATATTTTTCATAAAAGCTTCATCGACCGGAGGCCCGGGGATGTGCGGGCGTTTTTGCGGGTGTGGCGCAGAACCACCGAGTATATATCCGAAAACCCCGCGGAATCCTATGGAATCATTGCCGGAATTTACAATAAGAGTATTGCCGAGGTAGGTGAATTTACCAGAATCGACAAGATCCTCGACCTTGCGGACAACCTGCTCCGTTTCAAACATTCGCAGGGTTTTGAATCCCTGGCGGGAACCTCGGACCGAATCAACCGATATATGCTGAAAAATCGCATTCTCGAACAGGAATTGGACCATGCAAAGTTTCTGGACGGAAGTTTCGTCACGAAACTGGACAATGGCTTACTGCCATGAGGATCGTCACCCACACACGACTCATCACTTTGCTGTCCATCGTTCTGGTTGCGGCATTCGGGGCGTCGTTGCTCTTTTCCTTTTATCGGGAAGAGAACTCGATGGTCGAAGAAACGATATCCCACAGCATCAACGCCAAGGTGATGGATATCAACCTGTTGACCAACGATTATCTGCTCAGCCGGTCGGAACGGGCGATGCGGCAATGGTGGGCGGTGTACGATGAGCTGGGCCGGCTGTGCGCGCCGGCTGTCTTTGCCAGGCAGGAGCCCGAAGAAGTCATGAACCGGATTATTGAAAAGCATGTGAATTTGAGCGACATTTTCTCATCCCTGCTGGTTTTGCATGAAAGGACGGACAAAGACCGGGCGGCCGAAGAGATGGAGAAAAGACTGTTCAGCCGGCTCCTGATCGAAACGCAATTGCTCTTCACCTTATCGCACAAATTGCATGAACTGACCATCGAGCACTCCCGGACCCTGCAGCAATCGACCATGTGGTTGCGGATGTCGCTGTTTATCGCCCTGTTTGTGGTTATGTCCGCCAATTCTTTCTGGCTGTTGCGAAAATTGGTGGCGCCGATCGACAAACTCATCAAAGGAACGGAAATCATCGGCTCGGGGAAGCTGGAGTATAAAGTCGCAACCGAGGCAAATGATGAAATAGGCGAGCTTTCCAGGTCCTTCGACCGGATGACCGCGAGTATCATGGCCATTACCGCGTCGAGGGATGAATTGGACCGGGAGGTCGGCGAGCGGAAAAAGGCCGAGGAAATGCTCAGAAAAGCCATGGAAAATCTCGAACGATCGAACAGGGAACTCGAGGAGTTCGCCTATATCGCCTCCCATGACCTGCAGGAACCTCTTCACAAGATCATGGCCTTCGGCGAGCTGCTGAAGTTGCGGACCCGGGATTCTCTCAGCGAGCAGAACCGCGATTATATCGACAGGATGCGGAATGCGGCAATCCGCATGAGGCAGTTGATCGACGATCTGCTGATGTACTCGCGCGTGACCACGCAGGGAAGACCGTTTGAGCGGGTCAATCTCGCGGATGTCCTGGTGGACGTGATTTCGGTGTTTGATCACCGCCTGGAAAAAACGAGAGGCGAGGTGGTCGTCGGGCCTCTGCCTTCCGTGCTGGCCGACCGGCTGCAGATGGGCCAGCTCTTTCAGAACCTGATCGGCAATGCGCTGAAATTCAGGAAAACCGACGTGGCTCCATCGATCAGGGTCAATAGCCGGTTGATCGGCAACGGCCTTGCCGAGATACGTGTCGACGACAACGGTATCGGCTTCGACGAGAAAAATCTGGACAGGATATTCACCCTTTTTCAGCGGCTCCACGGCAGGGACGAATTTGCCGGCACCGGCATTGGCCTGGCCTTGTGCCGCAAGATTGTCGAGAGGCACGGCGGCACGCTTACGGCGCAAAGCACGCCGGGTGAAGGAGCCAGCTTTGTTGTGATCTTGCCGGTGGGTCGCCCAAATCCCGCCAAGGAGGACTGATGGACCGTAAAACCCTGACCATACTCATTGTCGAAGACGATCCCGACTACGTCTTTCTCCTCAAAGATCTGTTGTCCGGAGAGGAGGCAGGGCGGGTACGATTCCGCAAGGACTATGCCGACACCCTCGCCAAGGCCCTCGCCGCCCTCGCCCGCAGCTCCTTCGATCTCGTCCTGCTCGATCTCAATCTGCCGGACAGCTCGGAGCTTTCGACGGTGCGGCGCATTGTTGCCGCCGCCCCCTCCATTCCCGTCATCGTCCTGACCAGCATGGATGACGAGGCCATGGGAATCCAGGCGATCCAGGAAGGCGCGCAGGATTACCTGATCAAGGGGGAGATCTCCGCCAGGGGAATCGGGCGGGCGATCAATTATGGTGTCGAGAGGATGAGCCTCCTGGTCCAGATTGAAAAGAATGCTCAGGAAATCAAGGTGCTGCGTGGTTTCTTGCCGATATGCAGCTATTGCAAGAAGATCCGCGACGATAAGGGCTACTGGCAGGAGCTGGAAATGTATATCCGCGACCATTCGGAAGCTACCTTTACCCACGGCATGTGTCCGGCCTGTATGGAGAAGGCGATGGCGGAGATGAAAGACTTTTGCAGGAAGGAGGAGGAAGGGGAGGCTGGAAGGCTGAAGGCGAAAAATAAATGAAAATTGCTCCCAGGCTCGCTCTCATATCGGTCGCCCTTTTTCTGGTCTCCAGTTCGGTGCTCAGCTATGCCATCTACTCGACAAGCTCCGGGTTTATTGAAAAAAATATCATTGCTCGCCTTGAGGAAAGGTCGTTTCACGCAATCGACAAAATCGACCGGCTGATGTATGAAAATATCGTGGCGGCCAGGGTCATGGCATCCGACCCGATTATCGGCTCGCCGGCCGCGACCGCTAAAGAGAAGGCCGACCGGCTGATCGAGTTTCGCAATCTGTTCAAGAGCTACATCTCAATTTCCCTGTATGACATGGCCGGGGTGAACATCGCCGACAGCGCGGGTCTCGCGGTCGGCGAACGGCGCG
>AMFJ01018169.1_pt1 | contig 13994 bp, 13 predicted proteins | sample 427208 | NCBI WGS metagenome assembly AMFJ01 (sample SAMN02954298, study PRJNA114691) | groundwater metagenome | biome: aquatic; feature: subsurface aquifer; material: sediment; isolation source: subsurface aquifer sediment | place: USA: Rifle, CO | collected 2008-08
ACAGAGAAAAACGCGCCCTGAATCTGTAATAATATTCCAACCCCCATAGGCCCATAACGTCGATAATTGCTTAGAAAAAAAATCATTTACGGCCTGTATGGCATGCTCTGTATAGGTGTCATCAGAATTAATATAGGTAATAATATCACCAGTAGCTTTTTTAAAGCCTTTATTTATCGCATCGGATTGTCCTTTATCGGGTTCTGAATAAAAATGATAGTCAATACCAGCCGCTAAAAATTTTTCCTTATACTCATTCAGTATTGCTACTGTACCATCAGTAGAACAGGCATCAAAAACAAAATATTCAATGGCATATTGATCTGCTGAAGCTTGCCGTAATACACTCTCGAGAGTGTCTGGTAAATATTTCGCTTGATTATATGTCGGAGTGACAATGGTAAATTTCAACATAGCCATTACACGTTAACTAATTTGAACACAATGGTAACACGCCAACCTAATACGATCAAGTAACAACAACTCACGACCAGTACTATTGTCTTGACAATGAGTGTCTGCCTTAGGTACCATTTCTCTTTCGGTATAATAGCAGAAGATACACCATGAAAATAACCTTTTTTTATCAAAAACCCTCAAGAGATCGCTTTAGCATGATGAAAGTTTTTGATACTGTCAGAAAATTCTTGCCCGCAGAAGTTGAAGGGAAAGTTTATATACCAAAATATGTGAGCAAAGGTATCTTACCGCGTATCTACGACATTATTGAAGTGGCTTTTCATCAAGGCGATATAAACCACATTACAGGCGATGTCCATTTTTTATCTTATCTGCTCAAGAAAAATAAAACTGTATTAACTATTCATGATTGCGTTCATCTTCATTCAAAAATACCTAGAATAAGTAAAATTATAATCAGTATTTTTTGGTACATTATACCGTTAAGACGAGCTGCTTATATAACCACAATTTCTGAAGCATCTAAAAAAGAAATAGCAGTATTTTATAAATACGATCCTGATAAAATAGTAGTTATACCAAATCCTATCTCTCCAGATTTTTTTTATTCAAAAAAAATATTCAATGAAAGAGAACCGATTATCTTACAGATAGGCACCGCACCAAACAAAAACCTATTTAATCTATTTAAGGCCTTAAAAGGAGTAAGTTGCCATTTGCATTTGGTTGGTCATCTTGATGATAATTATATTAAAGCACTAGGTGAGTCTAAAATTAAATATACGAATTTCACCAATTTAACAGACAGTCAAATTGTTCAAAGATATCAAGAGTGTGATTTAGTTAGTTTCATCTCAAACTACGAAGGTTTCGGTGTACCAATTATTGAAGCCAATGCTGTCGGCCGACCAGTAGTTACCAGTAATATTTCTCCGCTAACTGAAGTGGCTGATAATGCAGCCTGTTTTGTTGATCCATACAATATTGAAAGTATGAGGGAGGGAATATTAAAAGTAATCAAAGATAAAACTTATCAAGATATATTAATAAAAAATGGTCAGATTAATGCCAAGAGATTTTCTCCTCAAAATATTTCTGACCAATACATGAAACTTTACAAACAAATTATACTTGACAATCGATAATCTTACATCGATTGGGCTGGAGAAAAATAAATGGCGACATTTTGATCTTCCCAATATAAACTATAGTCTTTAAATTCTTCCGATGATTGCACGGCCCGTACAGTTTCCATATACTGTTCTTTTAAGCTGTCTTGTTGACTGTAAAATTGTGAGTAATGAGCATCATTTGATAAGGCCCGTTGAGATAATACTGGATCGATCGGAAAATATTTTTTTTCAATAAATATAAAACGGTTATACGTTTTATCGACTGTGCGAAGGGCATCTACACTTAATAGTGAATGCTGATTGTCTGGGAACACAACACCTAAGCCCCTTTGTATACCGTCAAACCAATTACCGGCAAACCAATTACGTTGCCCGACAAAATCACTATTAATTTGAGCGGCTTGGTCAAGCATCTGTGAATAATATGGTCGATAAAACACTGGCGGTCGCCAGATCGCCCATAGAGCCATCACTATGCAACCTACGGCAGCAAGCCGATCCCACAACTTCTGTTTCGGATACAACCGGCTTACTACCACTACACTAGTAATCCAGGACAAACTCATCAAATACCAACCACAACGTCCACGATAATAACCGAGTTCCAATATTCCAGTTTGGGTCGCAACGCCATACACAATACTTGCTATCGATAAAACGAATACAGTTTTGTTGCTTGTTATAATGGCCCACACTAATAAACCCACTGCCAAAATCAGCCATATGTATGCCCCAATTGCTAACACATTGTCAAATGAGCGCATATTTTTCACACGCACTAATTCTTCCAGCGTATTGAATAATGGTAGAACATTTTCAATGAAAAAAGAATTGGATTCAATCGTATGATATAAAGACGGCTCCACTGACATGCTCTGTGTAGGAGTTGAATCTGTGGGGAGAGTATTTGTGGTGTCCACACTAGCAACTGAGTTATTATATGTTGAAGTAATAATTATTGTGTCATCGCTCGCAACATTAGCAATTGGGATTTCTGGAAAGCCGCCTGTACCGGGATGTAATAGTTTTGTTTGTAAAAACACATGACCCATCGCAACCATTAAAAAAATAACTACACCTAAAGAAACCATAAATAAAAAATGCCACCAGTTTTTATCAAAATATTTCTTATAGCAGAAAGCTAAAATAGTCGCCAAGACAATGATTGGGAAAAGCTGCACATAGAAATATGGTACAGTTAGACTCAAACCAACTCCGGCAATCATAATCAAGATCAGACGGAGTCGATGTGTGATTTGGGCCGGCGTGGTAATGATGTAGAAAAAAAATACTAAATATATAAACGTCAGACTGCTGGAAAAAAAACTAATGAACTGCAGTGTCAGTTGATGGAATACGGGTGATAGACAGACCACCACCAACAGTACGCGTAGTACATACTGTTTGATGAAATCAGTAAGCATGGCATATATGGCAATAATTGTAAGAACGCCAAATGCCGGGCCAACGAATCTATACAGACTAATATCTGAGACAATATTAAACAAAGGTAATACTATAATATGAAAACCTGGTGCATAATATGTACTACTTAGATAGCCTAACTGTGGCAAATCCTGCATCAAACTAAAATGGTTTAGGGTGTCATTATTCCCTGGAGCAATAGTTGACCATGCATCATAATAGAGCACATACAACACTACGCTCGCTACAGAAAATGCTATTACTAGTTTTTTCCAAGTTATCGTTTTCAGCCAGGTAGAAAAAGTAAACTGACGTAATGGTACACGAACAGTTATGTAAATATTTAATAGTAAAATTACTATGCCATACCATAATGGGAACCACATGATTGTGCCAAGACAATAGAATACATAACCAACCAGCACTTCTACCGCCAGTGAAATGGGAATACTCAACTTAAAAGCTAAGCGACTATCTCGTAACCACCAGGCTAATGGCAAAAACCAAGCAAATCCACTAGCTAGTAACATAACTAAAACTAATAAACTATCTGCCAGCTCGTTCATAAATACTGTTTTACCTTATTTACGGTATTTTGCCAATCAAACTCTTGCTTCACCCAAACGGTCCCCGCATCACCATAGCGCTGAAGCACCTCGGTTTGTGCCGCTAATGTCTGTAATGTTTTGGCTAAAGTAGTCTCAGTGAGATTAATTAATTCGCCAGTGGTATGATCCAAAACAGTTTCAGCCGGTCCACCAGAAGCATCGGCAATTACTGGCGTGCCATATGCCATGGCTTCTACCACTACCAACCCAAATGGCTCTCCTTTTGAACACAGCACAAACACGCGGCTATCAGCATATATTTGAGCCAAATCACTATCGCTGATACCACTACGAATCTGGACACGATCGCTACATCGTAACTCGGTAATAAGTTGTTGTAGTTGTGGCACAGCTTCCCCGGTGCCAATAATATCCAGTCTAAAATCAAACAAATCGGCCAGAACAAATGCCCGTACCAAAACATCAACTCGTTTAAAAGTTGTTAATCGTCCAACTGTTAAGATGCGCTTAGTGCGTAACCCGATCGGTTGAAGTGGTATGTTCTGCGCTTTAACTCCGGGATAGCCGACAACACTAGTTTGATGATAAATATCCAGGATGTGTTGCTGAGTATATTTTGAATCGGCAATAATTGCGTCACATTGCCGCACAGCGCTTTTGTCTATCACGGCTAGTACCGGAGACAACACTTTTGCGATAAATCGTTTTAGTGGACTAGTAATAGCCTGCTTCCAAGTGTCCGAATAAATAAAGGCACTCGGCTCGGGGCATAACCACACTGCTCGAACATCACGATGTAAACGTTTGTATAACAAACCAAACCAATGAGCCGGAAAGACACTACAAAATAATGTCACTCGCCTGCTAGTTGCACGTAGTTGGTTCAGCTGCCAAGCTGTTTTACAATACCAGATTGGCCATAGTAACCAAAACCAAAAACTACTTGTTAATGGACCATTAATTGATCGAAAAACTACTCCTGGATATTGTTGCGTGATATTGTGATTGGCCTGCTGACAAATGGCAATCACCTCGTAATCATCGGTACAACGTTGGGCAATTTCTAAAATATACTTCCCAGCGCCCCCGGGTAGAGTAAAATGCGGATGTATTATAATCAGCAAAGGCTTTTCTGCCATGGCTTATTGTGAAGACCGATAAGCTAATTTAATGAGCGCTGCATGCCAGCGATGTAAAAGCAAAATTATTGGATTGTGCGAATATTTTTGAGCAATCCTATATTCATCGGTAAATTGCTGCATAAAATTCTTGCCACTCTTTGATGCCTGATAATATCGAAAACCGGCTAGATATTTCTGACAGTGGATTGGTTTAGATTGTCTACCTAAACGACACCAGTAATCATAATCCATCACTAGATGTTCGGCTTCATTAAAATAACCAAATTTATCTAAACAGGAACGACGCCAAAACGTGGCTGGCTGACTAATAAAATTCACGATCAGTAATTTTGAATATGAATAGCCCCAGCCCAACACTTCTTTATAAAAAGTTATCAGGCGCCGAATTTCTTTATCATCTTCATTTATAATACGACAGAGTCCATATAGCCACTGCCTCTCTGGATGTTTGGTAAATTCATTCGCTACGGCCTGTAACGCGCCCGGATAATAAATGTCATCAGAATTTAAAAACGCCACGATATCTCCAGTGGCCAAACGAAGTCCTTTATTTATTGCATCGGATTGTCCGCTATCAGGTTCACAAATAAACCTAATTCGCGCATCTTGTTTAGCATAACGTTCTATAATAGCTTGACTGTTATCGGTCGAACCACCGTCAACAATAATATATTCAAGCAAAAAATCTCCGGTCTGTTCCACTACACTACGCAGTGTCCGCTCAATAAATGACGCTTGATTATATGATGGTGTAACAACACTAATACGTAACGACATGAGATCAGTGCGTTAGACTTGCTGTTTGTACCAATCTAACGTTTGTTCTATACCATGTTTCAAAGTTGTGTGAGCAGTCCAGCCCAGAGCTGTTAACCGGCTAACATCTAATAATTTCTGTGGTGTACCATCTGGTTTGGAAGTATCGTACACAATTTCACCGGTATACCCTACGGCTTGCTGCACTAATTGAGCAATTTCCGCAATACTATGATCTTGACCGGTGCCAATATTAATTATCTGACTACCATCATGATTTTGCATCACATGCACTACCGCATCAGCCAAATCTTCTACATATAACAATTCACGCCGCGGTTTGCCCGTCCCCCACACTGTTACGCTAGGCGCCCCAGTTTGTTTGGCTTCATAAAATTTACGAATCAACGCCGGTAAGACGTGGGAATTATGCAAATCAAAGTTATCGCCTGGACCATACAAGTTAGTAGGCATCACCGAAATAAAATTAGTGCCATATTGTTCATTATAGGCTTGACACATTTTAATTCCCGCAATCTTAGCAATGGCATACGGTTCGTTAGTTGGCTCCAATTCTCCAGTTAACAAATATTCTTCTTTAATCGGTTGCGGACATAATTTTGGATAAATACAACTGCTCCCCAAAAACAATAATTTTTTAACAGCTGTGGCATGGGCGGAAAAAATAATATTATTTTGAATCTGTAAATTATTGTAAATAAAATCAGCTTTGTATTCGTTATTTGCCACAATCCCACCCACTTTAGCGGCAGCCAAAAAAACATACTCCGGGCGCTCTTGTTCAAAGAAGGCGCGCACTGCTGTCTGATTCAGTAAATCCAGCTCGGCATGAGTGCGAACAACAAAATTTGTGTATCCTAACGCTTTCAGACGTCGGGTAATGGCTCCACCAACCAAACCACGATGTCCGGCGACATAAATTTTTGCAGATTTTTCCATCATGCCGATAAATGGCCTTTTTCTTTGGCAAAATAATCGTAATCGGCTTCGGCCATAATTTTTGCCAATTCTTTAAATTTCACTTTTGGTTCCCAGCCTAATTGTTTCTTGGCTTTAGAATAATCACCTATTAGCAAATCCACTTCGGTAGGACGGAAATATTTTGGATCAATCGCTATGATAGATTTGCCGGTTTTTTTATCTATGCCAACTTCTTCAACTCCCTTTCCTTGCCAAACGATATCCATCCCTAAACAACGCCCAACTTCTTCAATAAATTCACGCACGGTGTGTGTTTCGTTCGTGGCAATCACATAATCTTCCGCTTGCGGTTGTTGCAACATTAACCACATGGCTTCTACATAATCTTTAGCATAACCCCAATCACGTTTTGAATCGATATTGCCTAAATATAGCTTCTGGTCGATACCAAGTTTAATTTTTGCCAAACCGCGTGTAATTTTACGTGTTACAAAAGTTTCACCGCGACGGGGTGATTCATGGTTGAATAAAATACCATTACAGGCATACAAATTATAAGCTTCCCGATAATTTTTTGTAATCCAAAATCCATAAACTTTTGCTACAGCATACGGCGAACGAGGATAAAAAGGCGTTTTTTCCGTTTGTGGTACATCTTGCACCAAGCCAAACATTTCCGAACTAGAGGCTTGATAAAATTTCGTTTTTACGTCCGCCTCGCGCATGGCATCTAATACTTTAAGCGTGCCCACACCAGTAACTTGGGCTGTATATTCTGGAATATCAAAACTTACCCGCACATGACTTTGTGCACCCAAATTATAAATTTCGTCCGGTTTTATTTCGCCAATGATGCGCGTTAAATTACTACCATCACTTAAATCACTGTAATGTAAAAACAAACGCACACCGTTTATATGTGGGTCCTGATAAAGATGGTCGATTCGTCCGGTATTAAACGTACTAGCCCGTCGAATTGTACCATGCACTTCGTACCCCTTAGCCAGTAGTAACTCTGCTAAGTAAGAACCGTCTTGACCAGATATTCCTATTATTAAAGCTTTTTTCATAATTGTTTTTCAGGTTTATTATTTGTCGGTAGGTCATCCAAAGTATTGGTACGAACTCGATCTTCTAAACGTTTTTCTAATTTAGTTATCAGTAAATAATTGTGAAATGTTAAAAACATGATCACAATAAATGCACCAATTGCAAATAAATCAAATGCCCGAGCAATACCTAATTTCTCAGTAATAAGATTAAAACGATCTGGCAATAAAGTAACTACAATAAAACTACACCAAAGCACCTCCCAAATAATAAACTGATAACGATTAAATTCCTTACGTTTATAATGTAAAAAAGACAAATAGGCCATGACCAATCCAAAAATTGAAGCTAAAACTTGAATATTCATCATATAAACTTCCAACGTAAAATATATAATAAAATCCGAACTCCATCTAGGGCCGTAGTGCCTTTATAATTATCATTATAGATAGTTTCAATATCTATCTCGGCATATTTGAGTTTCTGCTCACTAGCTCGAACTATCATTTCGGTTTCTGCTTCATAACCACTACTTTCCCAAGATAGCTTATTAAAAGCCTCTCGTGTAAAAGCCCGGTAACCTGATTGTGTATCATGTATTACTACATGAAATAACCAGCTAATCACTTTCGATAATGTGTAATTTCCGACTAACATCATAAAAGGCATTTTATTATTAAATTGCCGCATACCGTAGACAATATCAACTTTTTTTTCTTGTAAAGCTTTAATAAATTGTGGAATACTTTCTGGCTTATGTTGATTATCTGCATCCATACATACAATGGCGTCTACTTTCAAACGACTAGCAGCTTCACAACCGGTTTTTAAGGTTGCACCCTTTCCTAGATTAATCGTATGACGCAACGCGACTACGTTGCCACCAAAGCTTTTTGCAATTACATTGGTGTCATCATTCGAACCATCATCAACCACAATCACATAATCGACATACTGGCGCGCCTTGTCGATGACTTTTCTAATGTGTTTTGACTCGTTATGGGCTGGAATTACTGCTGCAACAATCATATAAGGAGATATTACTATTACATATTTGGCAAAAAAGTGCAAGTCTGATATCCTCCTTAATATATGAGAATTTTAGTTACGGGCGGAGCAGGATTTATTGCATCACATATCACCGATACATATATCAAGGCCGGCCATACTGTTAGCGTGATTGACAATCTTTACCACGGCACTAGACGAAATCTCAATCCGAAAGTTAAGTTTTATAAGGCTGATATCCGTAAACTTGACATCATTAAACAAATTATTAAAAGGGAAAAACCAGAGATCATTAATCATCATGCGGCAATTTCGGAAGTGACTCAATCAATGCGAAAACCTTTACAAACCTTAGATGTAAATGTTACAGGCACGGCTAATCTGCTTATGGCTGCAAGCTCTGTTAAAATAAAAAAAATTATTTTTGCATCAACCGGCGGAACAATATATGGTAATGCAAAAACCATACCAACCCCAGAGACGGCTCCGCTCCAACCATTATCAATGTATGCTCTTTCAAAGCAACTAGGCGAAGAACTTATTCAATATTACGCTAAAACATATAAATTTTCTTATGCAATTTTTCGCTACGGGAATGTGTTTGGCGAACGACAAGACCCATATGGAGAAGCTGGTGTAATAGCAATCTTTTCTCAACTATTACATAATAAAAAAACCGTGACCATTTTTGGTGATGGTACAAAAACTCGTGATTATATATATATTCCGGATGTAGTTAGCGCGAATAATTTAGTTTTACGCCATGACCATAATATTATATGCAATATTGGCCGTGGGAAACCAATTAGTGATAGTGCAATTTATCAAACAGTCCGTAAATCCTTCCCAAAAGCGCTGGCTCCTCGTTTTGCTAACGTTCGCCTAGGTGAAGTAATGCATAGCGCGATTAAATCTACTTTAGCTAAACATGTTTTAAATTGGAAATCTCAATGGTCATTAACAGCCGGCATTGCTGATTATACAAAAAAAATGAACTATGTCTAAACGGTTACTAATAACTGTATTTATTTCAGTTAGTCTGTTTGCATTGGTTTTAGCTATTACCCCTTTTTATTTAAACAATTGGTTTATAACAACCCCGGATGCCGGCGGTTTAGCTTGTGCTGCCGAAACTTTAATAAAAACTGGCCATTTTAGCGACGGTCAAACAGCTGGATTAGGCTACAATTTTAATGTTTGTTGGACAAAGGAAATGTATCCAGTCTTACAAATTGTTATGGCTAGTTTGTTATGGCTGGCCCCAGCCCTTCATTGGCTAGTAGTCCCAATTACTACCGTTATTATGTTTGTATTTTGCGTCTTTGGTCTGCAAATATTTGCTTGGCGCCTAACCAAATCTGTATCAGCTACTTTGTTCATTGGTATTTTTGCTAGCACAGCACCCATGCTACTGCGACCGTTAATTTTAACACCACAAAATGTTTTCGGTTATGCGTTAATTATTGTTGTACTAATCATTTTACATGAGCTGCATCTGCGCCAACGCGCCTTACAACCGCGTTGGTGGTTATGGCTACTGGGAATGCTTGCCTTATTAATGCTGGGCGCCACTCACACGTTATCGTTTGGAATTACTGGTATTGTTATGGCAATTTGGTTTTTTGCAATTTATCTGAAGTCGTGGAAATATCGATTAGTTTTGCTGGGTGGCGGAGCAGTTTTAGTTGGTGCGGTGCTCGCCCTGAATGTTCTACCTATATCACTCACTCAAATTTGGGCCATGTTTCATGGCGGATTAAGTGGTTATGATCATCCATTGTATGACCATCCTGCCATCTGGGGATATATTGCCACTAGCTTAGCTGCTGTAGGAATATTTATGGCGCCCAACGCACTGAAGTTAGAAAAAAAAACCTATTGGTTCTTACTAGTCTGGCTACTAGTGCCTTTATTATTAGGACATGTTTCTTGGTTTGGTTTAACTTTATTGCCAGACCGGTTTATCGCCTTTACTTGGATAAGTATTACGGTTTTTGCCGGTCTTGGTCTGGTCGCACTAATTAAACGGGTTCGTTTTCCATTACCACTTTTGGTGGGATTTGTGACGCTGCTGTTGGGAGCTCAAACTATCCACGCCATTACCTATTGTAAAGATGATGTAATGGGTTGGAGCGACCGCTTTCAGCCACATGCAGAATTTATTGAAGCGTTGTCTTGGTTAAATCAACAACCAAGTCGCGGAACGCTAATTGGTATTATGGCTGTAGCAAATCGAGAAATTACTTTTGCCCCCATTTGGTATGACGGTCCGGTGGCTTCTTATCCGTGGTACAATCTAAACCATAAAAATATTAAATCATTCAAAGCCAATAGTTCTTTATATAAAACAATTTTTGCTGAACCGCAGAGTGCCGAATATTTGCGCGTCGAGGCCTTTTACACTATCATTACCAAACCAAATTCGGCTGAAGCCAAGACGGCTGCCCAACAATATAACTTAAGCTATCTTATTCTCCCAATCGATTCGCAAGCCGGTAAAATTTGGCAAAAAGCTGCACCTGAACAGTTTACCTTGATTTATGAAAACACCAACTACCACATTTACCAACTTCAGTAGAATTATAACTTGGACAATTATTTTGTGTTTAAGCTTAACGGCTGTGACTATTTTCATTTTAGCTGCGCAGGGTGATACAACTGCCTTAGGTGACCCTTATTATGAAGATACAATTTTGGCGCCAGACCGGGCATTTGCACCTTGGGCTTTGTGTTTGTTAACACTGGCATTAGTATTGGTGGTGGCTGTAATTGATTGGTGGCACCACCGCAAATAATTATGAGTATTCTAGTTACTGGTGGCGCTGGTTTTATTGGTTCACACGTCATTCAGGCCCTGCAAAGTTTAGGTCACTCTGTCGTTAATATTGATGAAGTTAATGATTATTATTATCCAGAATATAAACGGGAAAATTTAGCGTTGTTAGATAAGCACCCATTTTATGAAATTGATTTTTGTGATGCGGCGGCAGTTGATGAAGTTTTTTCGCAACATCAATTCGATTGTATTGTTCATTTAGGGGCGCGTGCCGGTATTCGCCCGTCGTTAGTGCAACCAGATTTATACACCAAAGTAAATGTGTTCGGAACCACTGTTTTATTAAACGCCGCTATAAAATACCATGTCCCGCAATTTATTTTTGGATCAAGTTCTTCGGTTTACGGTAACACTACGCCTTTACCATTCAACGAATTAGCGGCCGTACATGATCCAGTTTCTCCCTATGCTGCCACAAAATTAGCGGCTGAACAAATTGCGCGCAGCTATCACGAACAATATGGTTTAGCCACAACAATCTTACGTTTTTTTACGGTTTACGGCGAGCGCGGCCGCCCGGATATGGCACCATATTTATTTACCGAAGCCGTACTAACCGGCCAATCAATAAAAAAATTTGGTGATGGGAGCAGCAGCCGAGACTACACTTATATTGCCGATATCGTAGCCGGTATAGTGGCTGCCGTTCAACGCCCCTTCCCCTTCGAAATTATTAATCTAGGTAATCACCAAGCCGTATCATTAAATGAATTTATCAGCACGCTAGAACAAATCACGGGAAAAACTGCTCAGTTGGAACAACTACCACCGCAGAGTGGGGACGTTGATCACACCTTAGCTGATATTACCAAAGCCCAAAAATTGCTCGGCTATAAACCTATTACGAGTTTATCAGTCGGCTTAGAAAGATTCGTAGATTGGTACTATAAAGAACGTTTATGAAATTAGCTATCCTTGGTAATACTCCAGAATTATCGGCTTTGGAGCTGGGAGTTGAATGGGAAGGTGGACAAATTGCTGTGCTAAAACACGAAGTAGATTTTAATATATTGGGTGGTACAGTTAAAATTGCTGAAGTGATTGATCGGCCGCTTGATGACGTATTGGAAATTCTTAAAACCATTGCGCCTGATCATAAAATAGTTTTCGGTTTTAGTGTCTATACCGGCGATAATTCCATCACTGCTGCAAAAGTTAAAGAACATGCCAAAGCGCTTTTCGATTACGGCATGCGCTGGAAAAAACAACTTAAGGCCGCTGGGCGCTCAGTCCGTTTTGTGGTAAGCCAAGAACCGGCCCTATCTTCTGTAATTGTGCAAAAGGAACACCTGCTACGTGATCATACGGATTTTGTTATTGCGCTGTATCACGATAAAACCATCATCGCGCGCACTTCTACCGTCCAAGATTTTAAAGATTTCTCCCAACGCGATTTTGGCCGACCGCAACGTGATGCATTTTCCGGCATGTTGCCACCCAAGGTCGCTCGCATGATGGTTAATATTGCGGCGGCAGATAAACACGCACTCTCTCTGCTTGATCCTTTTTGTGGTTCGGGCACGGTTATTCAAGAAGCCTTGTCCATGGGTTTCACCGATGTAATTGGCAGCGACATTTCACAAAAATGCATTGATGATACCGAAACTAATTTAGCCTGGGAGAATTTACCAATCCCACCACTATTCTGCTCAGACGTTCTACAACTGCAGCACCAGCTACCAGATCACTCAATTGATATTATCGTAACGGAAGGTTATCTTGGTCCGGTGCAACCGAAACGAACAGATGCTATTTATAATGAATTAACTTCATTTTATGAAGCTGTCTTCCCTGTTTTAGCTCGTTTACTCAAGCCGCACGGACGAATTGTAATAGCTTTGCCTAGCTGGAATTTAGATAATGGATTATTGGAATTACCGCTTGATACCATTATTGCTCAAGCCGGTTTTAAATCATTCCACCAGCCAATAAACTATAGCCGCCAGATCGCCAAAGTGGTAAGAAAAATATTTTTCCTCTACAATTAAGGTAATTAATTTACTACCTCAAAAACTATGAAGGTAAATAATCGTCACCTCATTGGTTCGTCAATCTTAGCCATCGCACTGGCTTTAGTAACGGGATCAATTGTTTTGCCAACCTTAGCCTCTAATGAAACTACATCAGCCGATACCGTTTATAGTGCGCTATACGAAGTGGCTCATCTACAGGCCGCCAATGGCTTAAATTCCGAGTCGGTGATTGGCTCTGTTCCAGACACGACCGGATATTTTGCTTATACCACTAATGATTCTGGTGTAGAGCTATGGACAGCCGAAGATGATACGGCGTTAACCTGGAAAAAATCAGATACAAATCCACTGGCTGAATTAAATTGTCAAAGGGTCGGTCGCCACACCATGATTACATTTAATGGTGCTACATATTTTGCGGCAACTTGTGCCGCCGGAAATTATATTTTACGTCAAACTAGCTTAACCACAGCCGAAGTTGTTCATACTCAATATGTTGCGCCAGTCAGCGTGACCAGTGACGAACCACAAGACCCCCCTCTACCGCCCGATAATCAAGGCAACTCCATCGGCGGTTATCCTACTGCGGGCATAGTTGGAACTGGCGACAACCAAAAACTTGTGATGTTTTCTAATGGTGAAATAGCTATGTCACCGGATGGAGGAATGGACACCTGGATTGATTACTCCGCTTCTTTTAATAATAGTCTACCGGGCCAACCGTCCGGCGTGCCTTTGGA
>AMFJ01013651.1_pt1 | contig 13993 bp, 9 predicted proteins | sample 427208 | NCBI WGS metagenome assembly AMFJ01 (sample SAMN02954298, study PRJNA114691) | groundwater metagenome | biome: aquatic; feature: subsurface aquifer; material: sediment; isolation source: subsurface aquifer sediment | place: USA: Rifle, CO | collected 2008-08
AAGGCGCTGCCAGGCCTAGACCAAGAATTGCTATCATTGCAAATTTTTTAACTTCATGTATTTTATTTTTAACATTCGATATAAGGAAAGCCGCATAAAGAAGAAAAAATGAGAAGAATACGAGCGCCAAAATGTTATGAGAATAAACTAAAAGAGTTAAAAATATGACTGATAATAAAACGTAAATACTTTTTTTTGTTTCGATAAGTGAGGAATAAGACCATAGAAGTCCGGGAAACAAACCTAAACTCCAAACCTCTCCCACAGACCCTCTTACGTAGACATCAAGAAAATGGTACGGGGAAAAGGTATAAAATACTGAAGAAACCACTCCTCCTAAGTCTCCCCAAAACCTCCTGGACCATAAATAAAAGAACACAGAACCAATTAGTGAGGCCATTATCATATTTAATTTAAAAGAATCAATAAAACTAAATCCTAAAATGTGTAAAAATGAGGCAAAGTAATTAGGCAAGGGGTAGACATAATTAAAAAGAGGTATCCCAAACCCGTTGTTAAAATCAGGAGCCCATCTCGGATATATAATTCCGTCACTTAAAGCCTTGTGAAACTGCTGAAACCTTAGCACGTGGTATTCTCCATCATGAGTAGGAGGAAGACCAGGGCTGAATAAGCCTAGGACCGATAGGAATCCAAAAGCCAGAACTACGAACCAATATTTATATTTCAAAAATAATTCCATTTTTATCTTCATATATTTTTTTAAATTGCTTAATAAGATCTTTATTGTAATTCATTTCATTTTTTGCAAAACCATCCTTGTATATAACAATATACTTTATATTGTACTTCTCTAAAATTTCTTTTCTCTGGGCTTCATCACTTCCGTTAATAATTTGCTCACGTTCGGATGTCCTCCGGGAGGGATCTTCTCCGTAAACAAAAAGATAGTGAGCACGTCCTAGGAAGGTTTTCTTTCCTATGAGAGACATGGGGTCATAAATTTCCCCATTAGTAATAATCATCTTTTCCGGGGATAGCCTATGGAGTGCGGTTTTCATTAAATCATTTTTACCGTAGTCAGGAATCCTAGTGTAAATGTCATTTTTTATTACCAAATTATTGACAACACCCGAAGATATGAAAACAAAAATAAGAAGTAGTGACAGGTATTTAATGGCGTTATTAATTTTCGAAACTCGGAAAATTGCATAAGCTGAAAACATATTCATAAATATTATCCAAAGATTAAAAAACTTATGATTATCGTACTCAAACCTTGTACTAAACGTTAGGACATTAGGAATTAAAAAAAGCAGAGATGAAATTAAAAAAACTTTTTTTGCATTTCTGTTAGATAGAAAGAATCCAATTAAAATCAATAACGCACCTATTCCAAGGTTTAAAATCCAAAATTTCATAAACGTAATCGCTGTAAGGTTTTCAATTAGGAATCCAATCCTTACTGCAATCAACCCGCTTGAGGAGATACCAACCAAAAACATTTGAATCAGAGAAAATACTGAAGCGATAATAATCACCATTAATAACTCTTTCTGTCTTTTTACAATAAACATACCTAATATTAGGATCATGATTGCTACAAACATCATTCCGTGCCATAGAAAAGATAGCCCAATCATTGCGCCAAAAAAAACGGCAGTTTTTAAACTTAAGGATTTTGAATCCCAAAAATAAAAAAAGACAAACAATACGAATGCTATACCAAAGATTAAATGCCTTTGGTTTAAAAAAGTATTCATATTGAAAAAACTAAATATAAGAGACTTGTCGAAAGGAGCGTTATTTATATAAGTCTGATTTCTCCATATTTCTAAAGGCAAACCAAGGCTAACTCCTTTTTGAACAATAAAGTTTAAAAAAGAAAAATTACTTGGAAAAATAAAAAAAAGTGTTGATAGTATAGCTACTATTGCACTTTTAAAAATTCCCCTAGATATCGAGTAGACATAAAATAACAAGCTAGTAAGTGATAAAGCGCTTATGGTATTAATCGCATAATCAATTCTTAATCCCAGGTTCTCCAATATTCCGGCAAATAGATCAAACATAAAATAATATATTCCCCCACCATTAGCATAGAAGGGAATTTCGAAAGGAAAATTATTTCCTAGCGAGAATGATCTTATGAAAGGAATGTGAGCTCCGTAATCCAGATATATATTAGAAGCTATTAAAAATTCTGATGTTGATAAATCATAGCTAAAACTTTTTTTAAATACTAAAAATGAAATGATAAAAACTAAAATAAAAATGAGCGGATGAAGAAAGTTTTTATTAGGAGGTTTGATTTTTCTGACATTGACTAAAATAGCGGTCATTACGAAGAATGCATAAATAGCTATAGAAAAAGAAAGGCTGCCTATTAAATATGACGTACCTAGGTAAATAATTGGAATTGATACAATTGAACCTAATACAAAAGCGTCAGGAATAATTAATTTTTTTTCTCTATCCGGAATAAAAAAACGGCTAAGAAGGAGTCCGGTTAAAAATATAAGAGCTAAAAAAACTATCCACATTATTTGATTAATTTCCTACCAGAAGCAAGGGACAGATAGGTAAATAGACCGGCAAGTAAAAATAATGGCCCGAATGTTATTCCGATTTTTATATAAGGGGTTAAACCAAAATGATTTCCCAAATACATATAGGGAACGTATCTCAGGAGCAGACAGAATGAAAAGATACCGGATAGAAGATAAAGCTTAGTATTTTTTGTAAGCGTTACAAAAATCAACACCCAGATAAAATACCATGGATAAATTTCTTCTCTAATCGGGGAAAGAAAGAATATTATTGACATAAGAATTGCAGAAAGTATATAAACTTTTTCCCATTTGATTGCTTTTTTTCTTATTTTTTGCCAAAGAATATAAATATAAACTGGAAAAAGAAACAATGTTGCAAACTTTATCAAAACCGACAAAACTAAAGAGCCCATTGAGAAAAACAGCTTTCTCTCTTTCAATAAAATTAGTGATAGGAGAGCAAAAAACACCATCACGATGTCATTATGCCCTCCCACAAAGGTTTCAAACAGAACTAAGGGGTTTAGCCCAAAGAATGCAACCGTGATCACGTCTTTTGATTCTTTCCAAAGGATATATAGAGTTAAAAGGTAAAACAATACGACTAACAATTTAAATCCGAACATCATTAATATAAAATTCCAAGAAAGTAAAAAATAAGGTATTCCTGTAAGAACTAACCAAAAAGGTGCGTAAAGCGCAGTTTTATTTGCTGCGTGAGTGTAATTTAAGAATTCCTGTCCGCTAAATTCTATAGGCATAACTATATAAGGATTTTCCAAGAATCCAAATAGAACTTTGGCAGTTGTTGTATAGTTAAAAATATCATAAGAAACCATCGCAGGATAGGAAAAAAATAAAAGAGCTGCGGTTATAAATATGACTTTTTTAACAGTGCCCAAATGTATATTTTTTTTGTGAGCTTCTCTAACGAACAAAAAATAAATTAAATAAAGAAATGACACAATAAATATAAAAATTAATGAAGCCGAAGGTCTATTGTGAAGTGAAAAACCTGTGTAAAGACTACTTAGATAACTTAAGTTGGGATCTACAAAAGCGTATGAAAAAATTGTCAAAAGAATCGACGTCAAAATAAAAGCTGCAAATAAAAACCTACTCATAGTTTCCTGATTCTAATGGATTCTTCTATTTCTTTTTGTATATAAATTTTTGTTGGCTTATCCTTCTCCGGCTGCCAATCAAATTCTTCGGGTACAACTTGAAGGATTTGATTAAGCACTTCTTCGTGCTTAAGCGATGCGTTTTTTAGTATTTCTTCTTTTTCTTTTACCGGCTTTTTATTCGAAGAGGCTTTGGCTAAACTTTCTCTGGTTTTCCGGAAATAAAGATTTGATTTTTCTAGCGCAACGTTCGCAAGTAAATACTGCTTATATTCAAAAAGTGTTTTTGATTCAACCAAATATTTATCTGAATATTTGAGATTGTAGTGATACCTAGCAAGATCTCCGAAATACCAATACGCTTCTGCTTTTTCATATATTTGATGTATAAAATAAAACTTACTTCCTGGCATAGAAGAAGGATAAGGAAGAACATACTCCGAGGCGAAGGCATACTTTATGCCAGCGAAAAACAGAAACAGGAACAATATTAAGAAAAGATAGAGCCGTATGTTATTAATTATGTTTTTTGTGAATGCCATTTCCATGCGCTTTCGACAATATTTTTAAGATCTGAGTATTTCGGGCTAAATCCGAGCTCGGCCTTAATTTTTGATGGGTCTGCAATTAGTCTATCTGAATCTCCCTCTCTTCTTTCCTTTTCTAGAATTTGGAGATCAAGCTTGGCCACTCTTTTTATCATTTCCAAAACTTCCCTATTTGATATTCCGTTCCCGGTTCCGACGTTATAGCTAAATCCGCCAGTCTCGTTTCTTATCTTCTCCAGTGCTAACAGATGAGACTCTACCAAATCAAGAACATGAATATAGTCACGGAGACAGGTTCCATCGGGTGTATTGTAATCCGTGCCGTAAAGGCTAAAAGCCTTCCCTTCCATAGCAGCTTTTATTGCTAATGGAATTATGTGTGTTTCCGGATCATGACTTTCCCCCATAGAGCCGTCTAATGCCCCACCGCAAGCGTTAAAATATCTTAAGGCAACATATGACATGTTGCTATTTTCCTTAGCTAAATTCTCTAGATTTTTCTCCGTATCAAGCTTGGTTTTACCATACGGACTTGTTGGATTTTTATCGTGGTCTTCGGGTATAGGAATAGTCTTCGGATTACCATAAACAGCGGCAGTTGAAGAAAAAATAAATTTATTAGTGCCATTTTTAAGAGCATTTATAAATAGATTCTGAGACCCTTCTACATTATTTTCAAAATACATGTTCGGCTCTCTAACAGATTCCGCAACCGAAATATATCCTGCGAAATGAAAAATGGCATCAAATCTATTTCCTTTAAAAAAATCGCCCATGAAAACTTTGTCTCTTATATCAGATTGTACAAAAAAAGCTCTCCCGTCAACATTTTTCCTGTCTCCCCTTTCTAAGCTATCTATAACTACTGCTTCATAGCCCCTATCCAAAAGAGCCTTAACCATAAAGCTGCCTATATATCCCGCTCCGCCAGTTACAAGTATTTTCATCGACTTAAATATTTTATATAAGAAATAGGAAATCTTAAAGAAGAAAAAAATGAAAAGAGAAACCCTTGCCATGAGTCTTTAAAACCTTTATGTCTTAGGAAAGTAAGCAAAAACCAATAAACAGGCTTTATAATTATGTAATTAATTCCAACAATTGGATTTTTAGAAAGTTTTTCGCTTTTATATTGAGAAGCGATAAAAGATGTATACCTATTATTTCTTTTTATGTATTTTCTAAAAGTAGGAGAATCGTAATGCAGGAGATCATTCCTTAACCAGCCAACTCTTCCATCCACTACATATTGCTCATGCACATCTTTACAGGGAAGAAATGCTTTATCTTTTTTAAATAACCTTATAACTCCATCCGGATAAACTCCGCCATACTTAAGATATCTTCCTAAGAAATAATTTGCTCTTGGAAAAAAGAATGCGGAATAAGGCTTATCCTCTTGACCGAGGGGCCCATCTCTCTTTTCTAAAATAGCTTGATGCCTTCTAAAAAGCTTTGGGGTTTTCTCCTCATATTCCAAAATATCTTCGTCATTCATATTTATTATTTTTTTAACTTCTTCTCCCAAACTTTTACTTACGTACTCGTCTGCATCAAGTTGCAGCACCCAATCTTTCGTAGCTAAATCAATCGCTTTTTGTTTATTAATATGGAACATCTCCGGGTTTTCTCTTATTAAAACTTCTGCGCCAAATTCTCTCGCAATTTCAACTGTTCTGTCTGTTGATGAACCGTCCACCACAATTATTTCATCAGCAATATCTTTAACAGAATCTAGGCATCTTTTTATATTTCCCTCTTCATTGAAGGTAGCTAGCGCTACTGAAAGTTTTTTCATTTAGTTTCAACTATTACCAAACTGGTTTTACCGTTTAGGTAATTTATCTTAGATAGCACATTTAATTTTATAATTGGTACTTTTTTCCCATCAGCCAAGGCATAATAACGTTTGATATCTTCAAACTCGCTTAAGTTCATAATATATAACCGGTTTTTGGAGATTTTATCTCCTATATTTCCAAAGGTATACTTTCCTATTGTGTGCTCTACGTCATATCCTCCTGATATGGTGCCCCCGTTATCCTGGTATATTCCAGGATCATATTTATTAGAAAAAAGGTAGAACATATAGCTCTCAAAAAGTGCGTCTTTATTTGATACAACAATTTGTTTGTAATCCCCTTCCATGGTGCGTATTTGATTTAAGGCATTAATAACACCAAACTGAAATTGTTGAGACAGCTCTCTGGGGAGAAGGTAAAAATATGAGTGGAAAAACCATAAAACTGAAATTGTAGCTACCAGTAAAGAGGATGAAGCGAAAAGAAACTGCAATCTCTTTTCTTTTAGAAAAATTAGAATGGAGAGAAATCCTATGGCAGCGAGTATTTGAGGAATTGGCAATAATGCATACGCTCTCATAGCGTGGGGATATCCTGTTGTAACGCTTCCCGGTAAAACTGCGATTAATGCCCAAGAAGCGAGAAATAAAATACTCTTTATACTTATTCCGCTTCTTAACAAGAATAATAATGAAACAAAAATTAGAGGTAGCTCAAACAAATAAAGAAGTCCCAACGTTGGAGTTTTAAATGGATCTTCTCCTTCGTTGAAGAATAGCCAATTAGGGCTGAAATGAGAAAGGTGCGCGTTGGACAGAAGAAGAATTGATGCCGCTTTTCTGTTATCAAAAACGTAGCCTAATAAATTGCCATCAGTTTTATCTTTAAAATATCTCTCCGAAACTTTTTCAAAGTATGCCGGAGAATTTCCCATCAAACTCGTTCCCTTAAACCTAATTAAAGCGTTATCATCAAAACTGCTGATGATAACAGGGATTATAATTAATACTCCAAGAAAACCTGCAATAACAACATGCATCTTTGTCCTTAGGAGTTTTCTAAAATAAAGCAGAAAAAGAACTAATAATAAAATAGGAATGATTATCTTGCTACTCTGATATGCTGCAAATGATAGAGCAAAAAAGATAGAAGACAGATAAATATTCCAATTCTTTTTATCTAAAAACCTAAAGAAAAAAAGGATTCCAAATATCAGGAAAGAAAATGAAGCATTTACCTCATGGCCTAAACGCGACAGATAGATATGCCAAGGAGAGATCGCAAACAAAAAAGTAGCAATAACCGGAATATCTAAATTAAGCTCTTTTAACCTTATAGCTTTTGCTCCTTTAGTCAGCTCTTTAACAAGAAAATAAACTGCACCTACGGTTAATATCGACATAAGCACAGAAGGTAGTCTTACTGACAAAACATCTAAGCCGAATATGCTTATAAAGGGAATGACTAAATAGACGTAAAGCGCCGGTCTCCAATCGTCATAGGCGCGGAGCAATACTGGAATTCTTGTTCCGTATTCATCCGCTCCGGTATTAAGAATCGAATATGCATTATAACCTATAGACACCTCATCAAGCGTTGGCTGAGGCGGAACACCGGTTATATTATATAATCTTAAAAAAGCCGCTAGCGCAATTATTAAAACCAAAAATATTTTATTTACACTTATTTTCATTTTTCTATAATAATTATCGCAGGTTTTCCATTTAAATAGTTAATTTTCTTTAGAATCTTTGCGCCCGCAGGAAAATCTCCGGGTCTTCCAATCAAAAGAGTCCCTTTCTCTTCATTTTGCCAATCTATATGACGGAAGCTGAATTTGCCATATCCTTTGTGCTCCTCCGCAAATCCTCCGCTAATAGTTCCCCCAGATTCTTGGTAAAGAACAGGGTCAAACTTCGTATAAAATAAGAAAAACATATACGATTGGTCTAGTGGCGCTTCGCTTGATACAATAATTTTTGAATATCTATCCTCAATTGGACTCATGTATTCTACTGCTTCTTTATAACCATACTGCCAACTTTCAGAAAAATATTTATTCTGCTGAACAAAATATTGATTTAAATAGTAAATAAAATTAAAAGAGAAAACCAAAATAAAGATCAATAAAAGAAAATATTCTATGGGGATATTTAATAAGCGTCGTTTATTTTTCGATACATAATCCCAGGAATAAAAAATTCCAAGAGCGACAAATATTTGAAATATTGGCAAGAAATTAATAGTCCTAACAGCATGAGGCACTCCGCTTGTAACAGATGCTGGGATTGGCGCGATAAGAAATATGATAAGAACAGTTAATTTTGATTTAAGTGAAAAAGGCCAAAAAATAAGAATATAAATTCCAATTAAAAGAAATGGCAATTCAAACAAATACATAAGCCCCATAAAAGGCGCGTGATGTCTTTCTATGTCAGCTGTTATAAAAAGCCAATTAAAATTGTAGTGAGAGATATAGCCCGAAACGATTGCTTTTGCATACTCTAATCTTCTGTTATCAAGCACTAGGCCTAAATAATCATTGTTATTCTTGTCGTCTGCATATTTTAATGAATTATTCTTGAGGAATTGTGTCTGATCAGAAAAAACACTAACTCCTTTAGCGCGTAGTAATGAATTGCTGTCCGTAAATAAACCATAAACCATAGGAAGACAGATTAATGCCCCTGTTATGATAGAGACTCCAAGCCAGATTTTTGATACTCTTAATAACTCTTTTCCGTAAATCAGGACGAGGAAAAAGAAAAGAATAGGGAGATAAACCTTTTCGCTTTGATAAATATAGACGCTGGCAGCTGCAAAAATTGCTGAGAGTACAAAAAAAACGTTTCTCCTAAGTCCTTTTAGAAAAAAGAGTAATGACAAAAGATTAAGCGAAAGACCTACCTGGGCTTCAAAAGCAATTCTTGAAAACTGGAGATGCCAAGGAGAAATAGCAAGTAAAAAAGCTGACAAAAGAGATATATGATCCTTATACTTATCCTGTCTGAAAAGCTCCTTTACTAAAAAATAGGTAGCAATGACCGCAATTACTCCAAATAAGGCACCCGGAAATCTAACAGCAAAAGTATTGAGTCCAAAAATACTTATAAACGGAATAATCAAATAAGCGTACAAAGCAGGTTTATAGTCATCGAAGGACCTGAGGATTAACGGGAAGGCTTTCCCGTACTCATCTTTTCCTGTTTGAATTAAAGAATAAGCATTATATCCTAAAGAGACTTCATCCCAATCAGGAGAGGCGGGCACATTTCCTAATTGCCAAAATCTCAACACAACTGCAATAATTATTACCCCAAGAAATAAATACTTATATTTATTTTTCATATGCTACCAATGCTACATTTCCGTTCAATAGTTTAAATTCTTTCATTTTCTTAACGTTTCCCGGAATATTTTCAGGAATATCAATATATAAATTATTTCCTTCACTTACGCTTTCAGATGCAATATTTTCCCGGAAAATATATTTGCCAAAACTTCTCACATGAACAAATCCCAGCGCTTCCCTTTCTACTACAACCTCTTTTCTAAATTTAGCCGGATCATATTTTGAATAAAAAAGTACGTAAACATAAGGCCTTCCAAGCTCTTCAGTCATAACAATATTGTCGTATTCTCCTTCTCTTTCGTTAGCATATGCAATAGCTTCTTTATATCCATATTGCCATTCACCGGAAAATTCTTTAGGATAATGCTTGAAATAGTTGTGCAAAAAATATAAGAAATTAAATATCGCAAAAATTGCGACGAAAAATCCCATGAGATAAAATCCTCTACTGAGGGACTTGGATTTTCTTAGAACCATGAATATATTAACCAATCCATAAGCGGTAAGAATTTGAAATGTAGGAATAATAGTTTCAATCCTTAATGCATGTGGAGTTTCTCTTGCTGTCCCGGCTGGTATTAAACCTAATATTATCCAGATTGGAATAATCCAGTAATATCCTTCCTTTTTTTTGAATAAAAATAAAATTCCCATGATAAAGAATGGAATTTCCCAGATGTACATCTGCCCAACGCTTTGAATAGAGAATTTAGGATTTCCGTCTCCTGAAATAAACAAAAACTGAGGACTTAGATTATCGAAATAGTGCCTCACATAGCTTAAAGAGTATCCAACTCTCCTGTTGTGTAAGATTTTGGACCAAAATGCATTATTGTCATTTTCTATTTGCCTATTGGATTCAACTACAACACCTGCATCCGTAAAGATGTTCACCTCAGAAAATCTGAGCTTGGCTTGAGGAGTCTGCATAAAAAGTAAAAGAGGAAGAAATATAGCGCCTGCAATAATTAATGCTACTAAGGTCTGTGCTCTCATTTTTAAAAGAAGTGTTTTATGGAATTTAAGAAATAGAATAACGCCTAGTAACGGCACGAATATTCTTGCAGTATTAAATGTATACATTGAAGCTACAAGCGAAATCGCAGCAAAAGGCAAAAACCATTTTCTCTCCAAGGACACCAAAAATAGATAGATTCCAAGAACTATAAAAAACGTTGCTACATTTGCTTCAAAAGCAGCGCGCGATAAAAGAATATGCCATGGAGAAATTGCAAGGATTCCTGCGCTAAGAAGAGCTATTCCTTCTCTTCTCTTTTCATCCGCTTTGTAAAATATTTTTTTTGTAAGAAAGTATGTCAGTAGAATTGTAAGAACTCCAAATAATGCAGAGGGGAACCTTACAGCGATCTCGGTTAGTCCCAATAACTTAACAAATGGCGCCGTAATATAGGCATACAGGGGCGGTTTGTAATCACCAAAAGATTCTAGGTAGACAAAAGGCAGCTTTTTTCCGAACTCATCAGTTTGGTCAAGTAATATAGAGTATGCATTGTATCCCCAAGCAGCTTCATCCCAAGTGAGCGATGGAGGGTTTACGGAGAGCATAAAAAATCTCAGAAACGTCCCAGCAAGGATAATAATAAATAAAATCAGTCGACTATTCACTTTTACTACTTTAATGATATTATACACAAAGATAGGCGAATATGAACTTATTTTCGATAGTTAAAAAAAATTACCTGATAATCGTAGTGCTTTTTTTCTCTCTCCTCTTCAGGGCTACAAACTTAGATCTAATTGAATTCAAAGCTGATGAGGGAATCAATCTCTTCCTTGCTTCTAGACCTATTTTTGGACACGAGTTCGTACCGGGAGGAACAGTATCAAGTATTGGAATCACAAATTTCCCCTTAATCAACTACATCCTTCTCCCTTTTACAATTATTTCTATTGACCCTAAAGCTATTTCTTTTTTGATAGGATTACTAAACTCCTTAGCTATAGTCGCTTTTTTTATTATAGTTAGGAAGTACTACAACCAAACCATTGCTCTTATTTCTTCACTTTTTATTGCAACTTCTCCGTGGGCTATACTTTTTTCCAGAAAAATATGGGCCCAAGATTTTCTACTTCCTCTTTTTATACCTTTTTTCCTCAGCATCCATAAGATAATTATTAATAAAGACGAAAAGTATTGGGCTCTTTATTCATTCTCTGCCCTTCTTCTTATACAAATACACCAATCGGTTTTTTTCTTTGCTTTTCCTCTAACTGTTTTTATGATTTTGTATAAAGTTAAGGTTAATTATAAATATCTTACAATCGGAACAATAACCGGACTCATTCCCACCCTTCACTATGTATATTATCAGTTAACATCAGGATGCTTTGACTGCAAAATGCTTATAACATCAGGGCAAAGAGTTTCGGCTGATCCTAGCTTTCTCCTCTTTATAAGACCTCTTCAACTACTAAATCAAGGAAATTTTTTCCCAACCCTAGGAGAAGACGTTGTATATTTTGCGAACAATTTTCCCCTAGCATACTTTCTGAAACCGCTTTACTACTTTGAATACTTGCTTATCCCCCTAGGTATTTTTATTTTTTACAAATCATTTAAAAGATTAGGCCTGATAGTTTTTCCGGTCATATTGCTTCCCTTCATCTATGCCTTTTTTAAACTAGAACCTCACATTCATTACTTTATAATAATTTCTCCTTTTTTATACTTATTTCTAGGAGTTGCACTTTACTTTTTTCTTTCATACAAAAAAATGTTAGTAAAATATGCTGCCTGTGGTATTTTTGCAGCGCTCATCTCTCTCTCCGTCTACTATAACTATGCTTTTTATGAAACTATTAATAACTTAAAAAATATAAAAGGCGATTATGGACTAATCTTTTCAGTTAAACTCGAGGAAACAGAAAATAAATATTCACCTTACAAAACTGATCCCAGCTATAATGAAATGATTATTGCAAGCTACGTGCCCTACGGACTCACGAGAGGAAATATAGGAATATCTAGGATGCTTTTTGACCCCAAGAAAACAGAACAAAACATGATAAGTCTTGAAGAACGGTTAAAAATAGTGCCGGTTGATCGGCGAATTCAGCAGGAGTTAATAGCATATTACACAACAAAAGTTCCTACCAGAAAAACCGTAAGGATGTTAAGAGTTAAATCAATCGAAATTACTGGATTTGAACCAATATACCAAGAGGCAAGAGAATATTATAATGAAAACAATAGAGAAAATCCTATTTAACCTTTAGAATATGGAAGGCTTCCGAAAATCCGCCTGCTCTCTTTATCACGTAGAGTAAATTTGTTCCCGGAATATTTTTCTCGCATAAACCACTGTTTACATAAAGTACATTTTTTTGTCCTGTTAATTCCTGTTTTTTTTCGTCAAACCTTAACGGACATTCTTCTTCTGAAAACTCAAAATTCCCGTAGCTAATCCTATCAGTCCTACTCATATCTATTCGTCTTGATGCTTTTTGAAACTCAAGGGGGTCCGCCTTAGAATAAAACAAGAAGAGAAGAGTTGAGCCTGTTTCTCTTCCAGTTATTACTGCTCTCTCATAATTTGGCATGAGCTCCTCGGTTTTTTTGACTAATTCTTTATATCCATCCTGCCTATTCCATGTCATATAAACTCTCCCCTGAGTGAAGTATTGAACTAAAAAATAGGAAAGACTAAAGACGATAATTAATGCAGGTACTAAGGTAAGCGGCAAAAAATATTTTTTATTTTTAAAATTATCTATGAGTACTGAAATTCCATAACCAGAAAGAATTGCAAAAGCAGGCACTGCTATTAAGGTTCTCTGGAGATTGGGGATATCGTCATAGGTAAGGGCTGAGCCTAACATCGCAATGCCTACCCAGCCAAAAAGAAAGTAGCTGATTTTCCTGTACTTGTTGTAGAGAAGCACAAAAGAAATTAAAAGAAGCGGGAGCTGAAATACATAAAGAAGTCCCGTGCCGGGAATTCTAAATCTGTCGGGAAATCCTTCATCTGAAAAAAGAAAGCCATATGAGAGGTGTGAGAAATAGTTATCCAGAAAGAGCAGGGAATAACCCGTAAGCTTATTGTGCATTGCCCTAGATACTAACCTGGGAACCTCTAACACTCCGTCGTTGGTAAGCTGCTCTTGAATAACCAATTTTGTTTCAGGATGATGGAAAATACTAAGCGTTTGTATTCTCCAAGAAAGAGATGGAGAAAGGATAATTAAGACGACAGGTAACACTATAAATAGTAGATATAAAATTATCTGCAGTTTGTTTTTAATAACACTCTTAATTTCAATTAGTGAGAATGCCATCAGAGGTAAAAAGAGCGGTAGGAATGCACGCGGCGCTTGATATATAAAAAAATTTATCCCGAAAGAAATAAATGATAAAATAAATAAGAACTTACTCTTTCCCTCTAGGTATCTAAGATAGAAATAAACTCCTAACGATATAAAAAAAACAACTGAAGTGCTCTCGACTCCAACTCGAGAGAGATTAACATGCCAAGGCATTATAGCAAGCATTAAAGCGCTCGCTAGAGCAATTATATACTTACTCTTATTTCCTTTAAAAAGAGATAGGCTTATTAGAAAAACAAGGATAATTGTCAAACTACCAAATAACGCTGATGCAAATCGGATTGAAAACTCATTTAGTCCGAATACCAAA
>AMFJ01000156.1_pt1 | contig 13983 bp, 11 predicted proteins | sample 427208 | NCBI WGS metagenome assembly AMFJ01 (sample SAMN02954298, study PRJNA114691) | groundwater metagenome | biome: aquatic; feature: subsurface aquifer; material: sediment; isolation source: subsurface aquifer sediment | place: USA: Rifle, CO | collected 2008-08
ATTCACTCATATATTTAATTGATTATCCATCATTTACAATTAAACGTTCTTTCTGGGGAATATCCCCTGCATTAATATGCAAAGAAAAAGTAATGCTTATTTTTTCAAACATTAACTTGACTTTCATAGATAATAGGATAACCTACCCCCCAGGTAAGCATTAATTTAATCTGATGAAAAGAATTATTTGAATTTTGACATTATTGCTTTTTTTGGTTGCATCTAATATGCAGCTGATTCATGCTTCAGAAATGAAGAATGAATCGATAAACAATGAGCATTCAATGCATATTGAGGATGATTCAATCTTTTGTGATGTATCTGAGGATGGTGAAAAACAGGAAAATGATGATTGCTATCTCGATATAATCTGAGACAAGCAAATAAGCAGCAACCAATTGAAACTAGAAACAATCAAGATATTCAATCTGATTTCTTTTTCAGCTTTTCAATCCGATGAACCGATAGTTGAAATTAAGTTAAATTCAAGGCAGCATTCTCCGCCGGATATATTTTTTCAAAAATCCAGCTACTCCAATCTTTCATGAATCATAAAAAATCTTAACTAATTTTTTGAGCCATTAATAATTTGTCCTTGCTAGGACAAATTTATTTGGCTCTTTTTTTGTCTCCAAATCTATATTTATTTATTTTAAAAACATTTATGAAAGCAAAATCATTATTAATCGCATTATTGGCTATCTCCTCAATTTTCTTACTTAATTCATGCTGAACTGGAACATCTCATAATATGGATGACGGTAATCAGATGGAATGAGAAACCCATGAAGAGGCAGTGAAGGCAAAAGAAGAATCGGAAAATCATCCTATGGACGATGGGTCCTCTATGAGTTGAACTGTTGAAAGTATGAGCTGAACTGAAATAGATGAAGAGAGCATAGTATGAGATTCCAAGGCTCCAGAAGCAAGTCATGAAATGGACGATGGGTCTGCTATGGAATGAGAAACTCATCAAGAATAAACTTTAAAAACATTATCCTTAAATTAATTTTATGAAAAAAAGTAGAATGTTAAAAGCATTTCTGACTATTTTTGTCATATCATCACTAGTATATGCAGGTAACTATTATTTCAGCGATTCTAGCAAAAAAGAAATATCAATGTATGCAAAAACAACTGCAAAGAAAAGCGACGTGATGAATGTATGAGTCATTAATCCGACTCAAGCAAATAGCGGAAGTACGACAGATACGACATACCTATGAGAAGTCCTATCAGAGAAAAACGGAAAGATATATTCTTACAGGAGCTGAATTATCGATAAATTCCTTGTCGATGTTTGAAGCACGGTAAAAGAATGACAAGTGGTCGCAAAATTATTGCCTGCCGAATTCAATCCTGATTTGGCAAATATGGTTGTTGAAAGGAAGACTATGAAAATCAAGGCTCTATGAATGGTCAAATCAGCAGAACTGACATTAAAATGAGCCGAAGCAAGAAGACTGCAGATGATCAAGGCTACGCAACTGATGATAGATTGAAGCAAGAAATCGCTAGAAAGCGCTTTATCTATAAAATCTAGAGTTTGAGATAGCACCCAAAAACAATTTGAGGCTACTTTATTTGAACAAGAGGCCAAGATAGTCAAGATGCAAGCAAATCTCGAGCTGCTTAATACAGAAATTCTGGTTCAGCAGAAAAAGATTGAGAATATGACCGCCAAGACTGATGCTTGAGTCAATCTTGAAGACAGCAAATTGAAAATCGCATCTTGAAATATAAAATCAAGCATTAAAAATGCTTATAACACACTAACGCGAGTGTTTTATGCATCAGCATATAATCTGGGCAATAATCCCAATTATCTGAATGGAAGATTTTATCTTTGAGCAAAAGAACCAGGTTCTGTCAATTCTCTCGGCACTTCCATGTCAAGCGTTTATCCTAGGATTAAGAATATAGAAACTCTTACTCAGGATGAGATATTCTCTCTTGCAAAAGATATGCTTCTGGCTGTAGATGCCTGACTTAAAGTTCTGGATAATACGCTCTTGAACTCTGAATATGATGAAGCGATGCTGAATGCAGACAAGACAATGCTTATTATGGCAAAGACAGATGAAATGAATGGTATTCAGACAAATCTTAACATGTATAATGAGCAACTGAGTATGCTTGCCAAAGAAAAGAATATGGCTTGAGCAGATGTTTCCGATGAAAAACTCATGTTGCAGAAATTAGCTTCTGAGAAAATTGTCATGGAAAAAGATCTTGCAATGGCAAGAGCTGAAAAAGACAGAATGTCCGCTGAAACTCAAAATATGAAGACTATGGCAGATAATGAGGCAATAAAAATGGAAGCAGAAACTAATAAGATGCTTGCAAATGATAGCGCAAGCCAACAGATGTCTATAGTTGAAGCCGATAGGATGGTCAATGAGGCCCAGAAGATGCTCATTGATGCAAGAGCTGATCTGGAAAGCGCCAATCTATGATTGAGTCTGTTTGACTGAGCATGATTCTCAAATGATATAAAGGCTCCATTTTCATGAAAAATCACAAAAAGGACAATCAATGTCTGAGAATCTATATGAATGACTTCGCCTGTGTTTGATATAGTTCAGGATGGAGTTCAAAGGAAAGCTAACATATTTGTAAGATTTGAAATTCCTGAATCAGAATTCTCTAAAGTAAAAATCTGACAAGAGGTATCATTTATCAGGACTATTGAACCATTGAAGAAATATACGGCAATGATAAAAAGAGTTGCCCCGGCAATAAATGTCGCATCTAAATGAGTAATAGTTGAAGCTGTAGTCGAATGAAACGAATCAGAGGAAATCTTAATCTGAAGCAGCATAAGAGTCAGTCTTTCTGATCCTGATAATGTTCAGTTAAGCATTCCTGTGAAGTCTGTAAAACAAGATGAGAATTGAGAAATGTATGTTTTTAAAGTCTTAAAAGATACCATACAAAAACAAGTGATAAAGACTTCTAGGACATTCTGAGATCATGTTATCGTAACTGAGGGATTGAAGATCGGAACTAAGGTTGTAATCGAAGATGGCTGAATGAAACTCGAAGTCTGACTTCCTGTCACATATGTATTTGTTGATGCTGTAAAATGAGAAGCGGCTTCAGCTGATCAATTCTGAGCATGAGAGCATGCATGACACGACATGAAAAAGAAATAATCTCAATACATTATTAATTAAAAACCAAATATATGCTAAATGATATAATAAAGTTCTGTTTGAAAAATAGGCTTTTGATTGTTGCAATATATGTCGTGCTTCTCTTATGGTGAGGATTCACTTTAACTAAGTTGCCAATTGATGTTCTGCCTGATTTGAACAGGCCGACCGTAACGATATTCGCAGAAAAAGAATGATTAAGCCCAGAAGAGATCGAAAATCTTGTCACTTTTCCTATTGAAAGATGAATTAACGGTTCTCCATGAATAACGTCAATAAGAAGCGTCAGTTCAATCTGACTCTGAATAATCAATGTAGAATTCGATTGGTGAAGCGACATATATAGAAACAGGCAGATAATAACCGAAAAACTTCAATCCATAAATCTTCCTAAGAATTCCAAGACAACTCTTGGACCAACAACTTCTCTTCTAGGCGAGATAGTCTGGTGAGGCTTATCTTCACCGAAATGAACTGTGTCTCCTATGGAACTCCGAAGCATAGCGGATTGGACAATAAGGCAAAGGCTCCTAACTATCCCATGAGTTGCAAATGTTCTGGTCATGTGATGAGAGGCAAAACAATATCAGGTTCTAGTGAAGCCCGAGAAGCTAATCCAATATGGAATAACTATCGATGAGGTTCTGAAGTCTATTGAGAAATCGAATGAAAATAGATGATGAGGCTTCCTGATCGAATGATCGAAAGAATCTCCCATACGTATAATCTGAAGAACAAATCTTGCAAGTGAGATAAAGAAGGTGGTTGTCAAAAACGTGCCTGCATGACAGGCAGTTGCCTGAGGAAGCTCTATGTGAGGAGGGGGTGCAGCTGTAAGCTTCTCAGATCTGAAGACTATTTCAGTCTGAGATGTTGCAGATGTCATATTCGCTCCGGATCCGAATAGAAGATGAGACGCACTAATAGCATGAGAACCTTGAGTCATCCTCAGGATCATCAAACAGCCAGATGTCAATACCCTTGAGTTGACCAAAAATATAGATACGGCTTTTGAAGATCTTCAGAAGAATATGCCAAAGGATACCATTCTCACATCTGAAATATTCAAGCAGCAATGGTTTATCGAATGATGACTTAGCAATGTAGAAGAGGCGTTGAGGGATTCTGCCATAATGGTCCTGATAATCTTAAGCCTTTTCTTGATGAACATAAGGACAACTGCAATCACCCTTACGGCAATACCTATTTCAATACTCATAACATTCATAATATTCAAATTCATGTGATTATGAATAAATGTCATGACACTGGGTTGACTTGTTGTTGCGATATGAGAATTGGTTGATGATGCTATAGTTGATGTTGAAAATGTCTTCAGACGCTTGAGAGAGAATTCTCTTCTGCCGTCAGATCAAAGGAGGAGATCTTTAACTGTAATATATGAGGCATCCTCTGAAGTGAGAAATTCCATAGTTTATGCCACTATTCTTGTCGTAGTCGTATTCTTACCGCTCCTATTCTTGCCTTGAGTTGATGGTAAGCTATTGGCTCCGATTTGAACGGCATATATCCTATCGCTCATCTCTTCATTATTCGTTTCTTTGACGATAGTCCCAGTATTATGCTATTACCTTTTGCCGAAATACATCCAAAGAAGAAGCGACAAAATGAGACTCGATCCCGTAGAGAATAAGAACCTTCCTATTTGATTCGAACCGGACGATACTGCAATGATCAAAAAAGTTAAAACTTGGGCTTTGTTTCCTATTCATTTCAGTCTGAAACACCCGAAGAAAATATTGATCTGAGCGATTTCAAGCATAGTGATAACAGTTGCGCTATTCATGCAAGCCTGAAAAGAATGATTGCCGACTTTCAATGAACCGACATATACTACGATGATGTATGCGCCTATTTGAAGCTCGCTAGAATATACTAAGAATATGGTTAAAGAAGTCAGCGCAAAAGTCCTGAAGGTAAAATGAGTCAAATCTTTTGCTGCCACGGTGGGCAGGGCAGATGCAGACGCACATGCCAGCGGAGTGAATAGCTCGGAATTCGAGATCTGGATAGATACTGATATCGCTAAAAAGAAAGATATAGAAAACGATATCCAAGCAATATATGATTCATATAAATGAAAGGCATTATTCACATTATGACAACCGATTACTCATCGTTTGCAGATGCTGATATCATGAGTCAGGGCTCCGATAGTATTAAAATTGTATTGAAAAGATTTAGATACCCTTCAGACCCAAGCTCAAAATGTCCTTGCGGCAATGAAAAAAACTCCATGAGTCATAAATGCACAAGTCGAACAAGAATTAAAGGTTCCTCAAGTTGCAATTTATACCGATAGGGATGCCTCATTGTACAATTGAGTAAATATTTGAATGATGAATGAGCAGCTTGAAATGTCTTTCATGTGAATGCAGGCCACAGAAGTATTGGATTGAAACGAAAGATATCCCATAATCGTAAAATATGATCCTTCTTGGAAATGAGAAATGGAGGCACTTGGAAATACTCTTGTTCCATCATGATATGAAAAACCGGTAACGCTCAATCAGCTATCTGTAATCCAGAAAACAGAATGACAGAATGCAATAAGCCATGATTGAGCTCAAAGAAGAATAATAATAAGCTGATTCGTTAAGGATAGGGATGTGGTTTCGGTTGTGGAAGATATAAAATCCAATATCGGGAACATCAAAATGCCTGACTGATACTTCGTTTCATATGAATGAGATTATAAGAATCAGAAGGAAGCCAGCCAAAGGCTGTTCATCATAAGCATAATTGTGATCATCTGAGTGACTGCAATATTGTATTGGCATTTCAGGAGTATGCTTCTGGTTTGACAGATATTCCTTGATGTTTTTACAGCATTCTTGGGATGAATGATTGCTATTGCAATAACTTGAAATGTAGTCTCTACAGCTCATCTTGTCTGATTCATCTCCCTTATCTGAATCGTATCAAGAAACGGGATAATGCTCTTATCTCATTACCTGCATCTGCTTAAGGTCGATAAGATGGAATGGTCAGAAGAGATGGTGATAAAATGATCGCTTGAGAGGGTCACTCCTGTGATGATGACGGCCCTGACCGCTTCGCTCGCACTTATTCCGCTTCTTATTGCTTGAGATGCAACTTGAAAAGAATTCTTGAATCCTCTTGCGACTGTAATATTCGGCTGAATCATACTTTCGACTATAGTTGAGCTATTCATAAGGCCCTGAATATTCTATGCTTTCGGTAAAAAAGCGGCCCATGATTCAATCAACTTTTCAAAAGAAGATATTTAATGGACCCATTATTAGAAAAGAACCTGAATTTTCAGGTTCTTTTTCTGCCTAGAGAATTATTTCAAATCCCATTTCACTGGCAGTTGTCCTGTAAAAGGATAATCTCAAAACAGGACATCGGCGACTCATTGCCCTTCGCTTCACGGGAGCCAGACTGCAACAATCGTGCCCCAATCGTCCTGAAATTCATTGATATCAAGCGGACGCCCGGATACTATTATGACAATCAGTTTCTTGCTTGAGACCTTTGTCTTTCGGATGACTGAAATATCAGATTCACTGAGCGCGGGATGCGGATTATCTCATACTCACTCTGCATATGTCTCTTCTCACACTATCGCTATCCCGATATCTGCGACAGCAGGATTTCTGAATTCTCAATTTTCACTGAATTGCACTTCTGTATTCATTCAAACAGCATCCCTGATTCATTTGAGTATCGTAGTTCACGGAAAATGGTTTCAGCTAATCCCTTGCCAATTGATAGTCCAGCCTCAAGATTGTTTTCATAGATTATCTGCAATGCTTCAGGATATATTGATTCTGGAGACATTCTTCGGCATCGGCAGGACAGCGTCATTGTTTTTCATCAGTACAATTGATTTTCTGACTGCCTCTCTTGCGATATTCCTATGTTCTTCAGATCATATTGTTTGTAAGTTATTCTTATACGATGGCTTTTTATCGAATAGCCCCAATTCGAATTTCTTTATAAGGATTCTCTTAACTGCATCATTTATCCTGTCTTCAGTGATTTCTCAATTTCAAATAGCGTATTTTGCCTGAGCTATGTATGCCTTGTAATCATATGGCAGCATGATCATATCTACTCAAGCATTAATCGCTTTCACGATAGATTTGTAGTTATCCTTATCAATCTCATATGCTCAATACCAATCAGTAACAACTAATCCTTTAAATCATAATTCTTCTTTGAGCACATCGGTTATGAGATATTTGTTTCATGTGACTCTTATTCATCTCCATTCATTCAATCAAATCATAATAGCTCATACGTCAGCCCGTATCGCTTTTTTGAAAGGTTCAATATGAATCTTCCTCAATTCCTCTTCGCTGATTTCAGATGATCATTTGTCCATCGGGTAATTGTCGAGTCATGATCCTCACCAAGACATCGAACCGTTTCATACATAATGCTTAGCGGTTGCCATAGCCCTGGAACCATCTTCAGATATGCTTTGGAATCAGGAAATATAGGCTGCTCACATTTCTCACACTAAGCTCTCATCAGAGCCGAAAGACTCATAAAATCGTCACCATCTGTTATCAAGCGCAATATCGATTCAAGGGGAAAATCACCAAAATATATCCGTTGACATCATTTCCTCTGCAGTAGCTTTGCCTATTCTTTTGACCAGTTCAACATCTCTGGTTGCGCCCAGTCAGATGGCATGCGGGAATACTGTGGCTCAATTAAGGTTAGTGTGTCCATGTATCGTATCCACTCAATACAGCAAAGGGATTTTCAATCTGCTTTTTTGAGAATGCGATTGGAATGCTTCTACCATTTTTATCCAGCTAAGCGGAGTATTCGGTTCGGGATAATCTCATGATCAATTCAGAATTCATCATATCGAATATGCGGCAATATCCATCGGATTCTTAATGCTGCGTCTTTCCACGAGTATCATTTGTCATAATTTTTCAGAAAGACTCATTTTCCTTATCAGATCCTCTGCTCTTTCTTCTGCCGATAATTCATTTCTGAGATAATTGTTGTTTTCTTCTGATATTATGGAAAATGGCTGATTGTTAAATAATACGAGAATCAGCAGTGTGAGTATACCTGCAAAAATGATTATTGCGTATGCATATTTTGAGAATGCTGTATTTTTCATAGCAACAAAATGAGTCTTTTATTCCTCTTTAAGGAGATACATATTATACTTTTTTTAAGTTCAAAATCAAAAACCTGCCTCATATGTTTACAAAATCTGATTTTCGGTATAATCATTTTTATGATTTTTAATGTATCCTAAAATGAATTTTGATCTATCTTACATCATCCAGATTCTGCCATCTATAATAATGGGGCTTACCTTACATGAATTCTCTCATGCTTATATGGCTTACAGATGCTGAGATTTTACAGCGAGAGATCTGGGGAGGGTATCGCTTAACCCCCTAAAGCATATAGACCCTATCGGATTCATCTTTATAGTATTAGCCTGATTCTGATGGGCAAAGCCTGTTTCTTTCAATGTGTACAACCTGAAAGATTCCGATTCCGATACCATAAAGATTGCTTCTGCCTGACCATTGGCGAATGCCATTCTTGCAATTGCCTTCTCTCTTATCTTTGTCATTATCGCAAATACCATCTCAGACACGACACTCGACAGATATGCTTATTTCATAGATATGATATATTATTGAATCTTCATAAATTGGTGACTCTTCCTATTTAATCTTATCCCTATCCCACCCCTTGATGGTGCGCATATTTTCTTAACCAGATTTAAGAATAAGCCTTGGTATGCCGGTTTTTATAAGTTCTGAACTTTTGCACTGCTCTGAATTTTGCTCTTGGAATCTCAGACTAGCCTTGATATTCTTCCGATCTGAATTTTAGTCAGGTCATTGAGTGAATTATCATTAAAGCTATTCGGGTATTCGCTATAAAATAAATCTCCCGATTATCGGGAGATTTATTTTATAGGCTATTTATACAATCTTATAGGATTCTCGGTTATCAGATCTTTTGCAATCGGCACTACTATGTTTTTCTGGAAATATTCTCATTCCTTTGGTTCTTGAGCAACCGGGAATATCATTGCAGGAACCATATATTCGGCGCTTCTTCAATCTTTGTAATCATACATGTGGACGTATGATAATGTCGGCTCTCATAATTTGACTTCAACATTTGTGATTTTTATATTTTCAGGATATATCGATAAATCATCGATTCAATACCTTCATCATTTTTCTGCTATTTTCAATATATTTCAAGTATTCGTCTCTACGGGATATTTAGATTCTTCAAATTCCAATCTCTCGAGACCGCTCACTTCAGAGACTTTCTGGCTCCTTACATCAATTCAGATTGTTATTCATCTATTCTGTCAGAATTCTTCAAAAACTGATTTTGAATCCAGAACCAAAGGATATACGACATATACCGTATCTGGAATATAGATATCGTTCTTGTTTGTAGCTCTCTCATATTCGGCTCTCCATTCTTTGTTTACTATCGGCTTTCAATAAGAGGATAAGTCTAGTTTGAAATCATTTGCAAACGATGAAGCTATCTCAAGGAGTTTGTCATCTGAGGGAATCTCATTTATATCTATCTTATTGGTTTTTACACATTCTTCAGTTACACATGCAAACTGCGGCCAAAGCGCATAATTTTTGGATATTTGGATATTTCATTCATTCAGATCGATATTCATATTCAGTCACTTATCTATATTCTGAGAAAGATTCAGCGTATTGAGCTTGAGATCTCAGAATTTTGAAATGTCGATATTAGTTAAGCTGAAGTTATTCAGGAGACTTGATACATCAGTGCCTTGAAGTCAGCTCTTCTTTTTCAATAGAACAGACATCTCTGTCTCATCTATATTGAATCAGGATCAGGAATATACATATTTATATATCTTTTGCTCATAAGGAGGCACATCTACGGCAGGTCCGCCCGTAGCTATTTTTGAATCCATGAAGCTACTTGTAGCGTCTCGTGATACTGGGGATCATCCTCATCACTGTCATCCTGCAGCCGGGGAGATAGTGCCAAATGCCTTATCGGCTTTCTGTTCTTTCTCGTATGCGAAGCTTATTTTCTGGCCTCAATTGTTATTTGGACCAACTGTACCTGTTGGGCTGACTGTAACAAACATGAATGCAGCGAAAGCCACTCCAGAGGCTCCTAACAGCAAATATGCGATTGCCTTTTTCCATTCGGATTCTTTATCGTCAGAACCTTGTTTTTTCGATACTTCCAGAAGCACCTTTGCTCTCAGCTCTTCTTTGAATTTCTCATCAAAATGAGTATCGGGCTTATTTGTTATCATTTCCTCCAGAATCTGAAGTATCTTTTCTTCTTTTTCCTCTAATGAGGGATCAAGGGAATATAATTCTCTCAATATTTTTTTAAAATCTGTTTTCATAATGCTTTTTTAAATTATAGATTTATGGTGCAAATAAAGAATATTAGCGCTAAGTTTGCCTGAATCTGGTGAAGAGTCCTGGAAACTATCTTCTTGCAATTCTCTTCTGATTTTCATGTTATTGCAGATATTTCCTTATAGCTCAGATCATCCCAGATCCTCATTATGACAATATCCTTATTTGTTTTTCAGATGGTATTTAGAAAACTTAATATATCCTGCACCTTACTCTTGTTGTCTATGTTTTCTCAGTAATGCTCAATAATCTGAAAACTATCTTCCACATTTTCGAGCTCAATAACTTCCTTTTTAGTCCTGAGGCTGTCGATATAATTGTTGTAAGCTATAGAATACAGCCAAGATGTGAATTGCCCTCTAGAAGTGCCATGGAATGAGCTTGTTTTCTTTATTGCTTTAAGAAAAGTCTCTTGTGTGAGATCTTCTGCGACCTCCTTCTCGAAAGTCTTGTAGTAAAGGAAATCATATATTCTTTTTGCATAATCCTCATAGATTTCTCACCAGATTTCGAGTCTTCATTTGCTAAGACTTTCAAAGTCTTTGTCTCTTAACATTTTAAAAAGGATTAATTTGTAATTGGGCTTTTGCACCCGCAGCCGATATCATCGAAAAAGGCAGTTTCTCAGTCGTTGCATTTGAACTTGACTCCTTCGCACCGGATAGGATCTTTGAAAAGATATCTTTTTGACAGAATCTCTTTGATATCTGTTATTTTTGAATTATTCATATCCTCTACAAAGAGATATATATTCCTAAGCCTGTCAATTTTCATCTCGGCAAATATGTCACCCGGCAGGTTCGGCGGCAGCTCATCTATCTTTTCTGTGAGCCTCAATCTTACGTTTTGGAGTTTTGCGATCTGGGCATTGGTATCAAGCAGGCTAATTTTAGAGATGAATTCATCGTATTGGCTTTTAAGTGAAGATTTAAGCATTTCAGACAGCACTGCCTGCCTTCACTCCTCAAAAGCTGTACATGCTCAGCTGTGCACTTCAGTTGCATGGGCTTCATTTGACATCATGCATGAATTTGCGAATGTCTTGTATACGGGATAGCATGGAGCCTTGACACATTGGACTTGGACCTTGGCGCATATCGGGGCATAAATCATAGGACACATCCTCTCATCGGCTGAGACTGAGGAGATTGCTCAATACGCCACAAATGCTGAAAGTAAGATTATAAAGGTTTTCATATATGTTCTTTAGAATATAAGCTGTCACATATATTAAGACGAAATAATTTTTAAAAGGTGACAAAATTCAAATAAAAATATAAGTATCGAAATTTTAATTAAATGCTTCAATCCATTCTTCGATGATTTTGATTATTTCTCAGGTCCTGTCATTTCATGAATAGAATCAATATGAGTGGTCTGCTCATGGGATAATATGCAAATCTTTATTTCAGATATACTTTAGAAATGCATTATTTGTCTGTTCGGAAGGAATTACATCATCATCCGTTCAATGAATGAAAAGACCGGGACAGGGAATATCAGCTATGAATTCAGAAGCAGAATATTTCTCCATATTCTCCAGAAATTGAATTCATAGTTTATCCATCTCTCAATCTTTCGACCAATTCTCATAATATGCATATCATTTTTCTTTAAAGTCGCTTAATTGGCTTTCGTTGAATTCCAGATTTATAGCTTCTTTCAGATCTCATTCTCAGCTCAGGCTTATGAAGCCATCGAGATGATTCTTTCATCAATATATCGTAGAGATTGCCACTCCAAAGCTATGTCACTGCAAAATGAGCCTTTTGAAACTATGATTTGCCTTAAGATAATCGATTACTGCCTTAAGATCATCCAGCTCATTATCTATCGATGAATCAAAAAAATCTCAATCGCTCTGTCATTGTCCTGAGAAATCGAATCTGCAAGTCAGATATTTTTCTCAGAAATGTTCCGCGAAACTTCTGGTAAAATTGCTGCTGTCTCAGGAGAATCAATGGCAATAGACTATTGCAATGTCGCTATTTTGCTCATTTTTCATCCAAGCCTTCAGCCTTTGTCATCTTGAATTTTTAATCCATATTTCCGAAGTGGGCATATTCATGAAATTAGTTTTTAATTCTTTAGTAATGTGAGATATTTTATTTAATTATATATTTTTTGATTTATTTACAAATCATCCTGTTTAAAGAAAGAATTTCTAATTATTAGAAATTCTTTCTCTGTTAATTCCGATTTATCAATCTAAGAATCCGTGCCTTTCACATATTCATAATCTCATCTCAACTGCCATCTTTCATCTCAATCAACCATCTCAGAGCTTCGTAATTCGTGTTCAGCTCATTGAGAATCTCTTCTTCGCTTGCTGTCTGGAGCCATAAAAGCCAATCCAGCCTATTCGCGATCTCTTTCTGGAATTCTCATACATCTTCTATCGCAAAGAACTTGTCCTCTTCGTCATAATCGAATTTCCTTGGTTCATCTCACTCATTTTCAAATATGAATAATTTTGATTGATGCATAAGGTCATCAAGGAATGCAACGGGATCTTTATCTGATTTCTTGTTTTCTAGGAATGATTTCATCCTACCGATTGAGTTTTCATTCGTTCCTATCGGGAAATCCTCAGGATTGCACCTGCTCACATCGCAATAGAATACTTTATCCTTAAAGAAAAACAATGCACGTTCATTTAGGGTATATATGCAATCATCCATCTGAACCAGCAATTCCTTATTGAGCGATAGCTTGTCCGCTAATATTATTGCTCTAGGAATCCGTATTGCTGTTTTTGAAATTCATTTGCCGAATAGCCATTCCGGATCTATCCTATCTTGCACAGCCTTCCTTATGGCTGAAACAACAGGAAAAAGGGTTCAAGGATTTAAATCTCCCCCTTTTTTCAACTTCTGAGCAAGCTCATTGAATGATTCCTGATCAGGATTTCATGACCTGATAAGCGCCTCTCTGATATTATCTATAGCATCCCTCCTTAATGTTCTCGCATCCATCATATTGTTTCTTAAAAATCTATTTCATTATATGTGAATTATGCGGATATTGCAAAAACTAATGGATTTATCTTATGGGACTAGCACATTATCAACTCATACATTTATAGCATTGCATTAAACCTATCCCCGCATTCTATATATGACTGAAGAAAATAGGGTTTTTTGAGGAGTCAACTTATGAAAAGCGAATTCCTCCTTATTGACTACCTGCTGCAACATCCCGATGAACTCCTGATAAGGTCTCTTGAATTAATTCTTGAGCAGATTAACATATGATAATTGCTCTTATCTGATAGTGCGCGATTTATGATATGCATCTGATAATTCAGATTCGAATTTCGAATCTTGATCCTGAACTGCTTTTAATTGAGCTTGAACCGAATGAACACATAACAGAAAAAAAATAATATAAAAACACCCTCGGGCCCG
>AMFJ01008184.1_pt1 | contig 13966 bp, 12 predicted proteins | sample 427208 | NCBI WGS metagenome assembly AMFJ01 (sample SAMN02954298, study PRJNA114691) | groundwater metagenome | biome: aquatic; feature: subsurface aquifer; material: sediment; isolation source: subsurface aquifer sediment | place: USA: Rifle, CO | collected 2008-08
CCGCCAGCGTTCAATCTGAGCCAGGATCAAACTCTTCAATTAAGAAGCTTGTATTGTGAAAGTCTTCTTGCGTCAACTCTCACAAAATTTTGGCTCGAAATGAATTACTGTATAATTCTTTTGGAATTGTTCAGGTCACTCATAACGATAATTAATGCTTATAAAACATATCATCATGAGTACCCACACAAATTGTTTTTTCGTATTTATAAATTTAAAGAGCAATCCTGTACAGACAGGCAAGATCGTGCATTCTACTGATTTAATAACTTAAGTCAACAACTTTAAAGAAAATTTTTTACTTTATTTAACTTGTTTACAATCAACATATTATCAAAAAATATCCCAACCACAGCTGTTTCAAAAAGGAACGTGATTCTATAACAAACTAAATATCAATTGCAACAACAATGACAAATAATTATAGCAGGGGTTTTTATATTTACAGAAACATAGTAAAAAACTTCCAGACTCACAACAATACCGCCCCATAAGCCATAAAGCTACCGCAAACAAGATCACCAACAAGCAAGAAGACCTCTAAATTGGCTCTAAGAACCTGTTCGACATACTTTAGATATATGAGGATGGACCACAAAAATCCAAGGCTTTATGATTGAGAGAATAGCAACGCCTTCAAATCTCGGGATAAATCAACTTTTGCTTTCTTGAATATTACTATTCATCGCCAACATTCTACGATCACTCTTGTGCAAATCTAACTGCGCAAGCATTCTCTTTGAAAGAGCAAAAAACTGCTTACGATATTCTGGAGCAATCATTTCTCCTTCTGGCAATTTAACACTTAACGGGTCGCGGTGAACACCGTTGACATGAAATTCATAGTGCAAATGTGATCCCGTTGCCAAACCACTTGCTCCAACATAGCCTATAACCTGACCCTGTTTAACATAACTACCTGCATGAATATCACCGGCAAAACGAGACAAATGAGCATACAAAGTTTTGTAGATATCTTTTTTTATTATAACCGTGCGCCCATAACCGCCTCTGGTTCCAACAAACTCAATTTTGCCATTACTTGTGGCTTTTATTGGTGTTCCTGAGCGCGCAACAAAATCAACACCCAAATGCGGACGTGAAAAAGCGAGTATTGGATGATAACGGCTTAAAGAAAAACGCGAACCAATACGGTCATAACTTGTTAAAGGACAACGCGCAAATGGAGCCTTACTATTGTAACCGTTCGGAGTGTAGTAATCTGTATTACCCTTGGGATCAGTAAAAGCAATCATACGATGCACTTTCTTATTATGCACAAGCTCAGCCGCAACAACTTCGCCATCTTTAATTTTTTTACCATTAGCAATAAGTTCTTTGTAAACCACAGCAAAATGATCTCCGGCTCTCATCTTTTTAAAATTAGCTTTTTTGCTGAAGATATTTGCCAACTGAGCTACCACTTTGCGCGGAACCCCATTTTTACTAGCAGCCGTATAAACAGAACCGCGAACTGTTGCTGAAGCATAACTTAATTTAACAGTCGGTTTAATGTGTTTTATTTTAGCAGACCAGCCCTTATTATGAGCAACAACGGTCAAAGTATCCAGCTCATTTATCACATAAACCAGCTTCTTTAGTTTTATGCCGGTTTTAGTTTTTTCAGTTGTTAAATTTATTTTTTTCCCGGCACGCAATTGCCTTAAGGACTTCGCTTGCTTTAAATTAAGAATAGATTTTGCGTCTTTAATATCCAGGCCATTGCGCTTAAAAATTTTTGTTAACGTATCTTTTTGGCGCACTGTTGCATTAAAAGATTTAGTGTTATCAACCGGGTGTTGTGGCACGCTAACTTGACTGGTTGTCACAGATGAGGCTTGTGGTTGATCTTGCACCAGAGGTTGCTGGGATTCTTGTTCTTGGGATGCCGGCTGCGGTTGATCCAGAAGTTGATCCTGAGGTTGCGCATCCTGATCGATGATAGCCACCTCAATTTGGGAGCTACTGTTGTCTTTTCCAAAAAAGTTGGCCCCAATAATCAAACCAAAAACAAACATGACAACAGATAGACCATAAAGCACTCTGGGGTCGCGGCGATGGGACCAAAGTTTTTTTATCTTGTTATGTGCGTGCGCTATATAATTCAAATCTGATCCCCGGAAATGATCTATGGACGAGGTATTCTACCAAAAATAGATTAAAATTCAATCCCTTTACGTGACTGATTTTGCTGGATTTTTGAACAAGCAACTCTTGCGCACTAGACAAAAGCCACCAAATAACCTAACTTACTTCAATAAAATTCCATTCCGGAAAGTAACCATGATCGACACTAGCACACTTTTAAATATTTTTCATGATCTCCAAAAGCGTCTCCACGACCTTCGGGGGTATCTTTGACTATGAAAATAAAAAAAACCGCCTTGCCACAATACTCTCTGACTTAGAAAACCCAAAAATCTGGGGTGACCCTCAAAAAACCCAAGCTCTGGGCAAAGAACGCGCGCTTCTAGAAAACACTATAAAACAAATAGATACAATGACCGATTGGTTTGCGGACACAGATGAATTATTACAGCTCGCGATAAGCGAAAATGACGAGCAAACCATTAATGAACTTGAAAAAGATATTACAAAATTATCCGACCAAGTAGAAACAATGGAATTCCAAAAAATGTTCTCTGGCCCGATGGACAAACATTGCGCTTATATGGACATTCAATCAGGAGCCGGCGGAACCGAGGCACAGGACTGGGCAGAAATGTTACTGCGCATGTATTTACGCTTTGGCGATCAACACGGGTTTGACCCACAACTACTTGAAGTATCTCCCGGTGAAGTTGCTGGGATAAAAAGCGCCACTATTAAATTTATTGGCGATTACGCTTACGGCTGGCTGCGCACAGAAGCCGGCGTTCATCGCTTGGTCCGCAAATCCCCTTTCGACACCAATAACAAACGCCACACTTCATTTGCATCAGTTTTTGTTTATCCCGAAGTAGATGACAATATTGAAATTGAAATTAATCCAGCAGATCTTCGCATTGACACCTATCGGGCCCAAGGCGCCGGAGGACAACACGTAAACAAGACCGATTCCGCGATTCGCATTAAGCACAACCCGACTGGGATTATTGTTCAATGCCAAAGCGGGCGTTCGCAGCATCAAAATCGCGCCCAAGCGATGCAGCAGCTTCGCTCTCGGCTTTATGAATTGGAGTTACGCAAAAAACAAGCGGCGCATGAGGCTTTGGCGTCGACAAAAATGGACATTGCCTGGGGAAGTCAAATTCGATCTTACGTTTTAGATGATTCTCGCGTTAAAGACCTGCGCACCGGCATAGAAACTCGCAATCCCCAGCCGGTTTTGGACGGGGGGTTAGATTTTTTTATCAAGGAGGCCTTGAGACAAGGGATTGGTTAACAAGCGCGGCTGTTCAGCTGCCACATCCAAACAAAGACCATTTAGCTCAATTATCCTTGAAAAAACAAAGTGACATTTTGTATTTTCAAGGATAACATGTCGCCATGGAACGCTTAAAATATAAAAATTTAATTACCGAAGCTTTCATTAATCACCCAATTGTGGCTATTCTCGGACCAAGACAATGCGGCAAAACCACCCTTGCTAAGCAATACGCATCTACATTAAAAACCCCAGTCTGTATTTTTGATTTAGAAGACCCTACGGATTTAGCGAAACTAGAAAATCCGAAGCTGGCTTTGGCTAATTTATCTGGCCTGATTATTATTGACGAGATCCAAAGAAGGCCAGAATTGTTTCCTTTCTTGCGGGTCTTAGCAGATCGTGAAGACAATAAAGCACAGTTTCTTATTTTGGGCAGTGCTTCACGCGACTTGATTCGTCAATCTTCAGAAACTTTAGCCGGCCGTATAGCACACATTGAATTAACTCCCTTTTCTTATCCTGAAGTAGGTGAGTTAACACAACTTTGGTTGCGTGGCGGATTTCCAAAATCTTATCTAGCATCGAACAATACTGATAGTTGGCGTTGGCGAAAAAATTATGTGCAAACTTTTTTGGAACAAGATATTCCCAGTTTTGGTATCAATGTTTCGCCGCCAATGTTGCGACGTTTCTGGTTGATGCTAACTCATTATCATGGTTGTACTTTTAATGCCACAGAAATAGCCAACTCTATGAGCATTAGTCAACCCACAGGACAACACTATGTGGATATTTTAAGTGGTGTTTTTATGATAAGGCAGCTAGCACCATGGTTTGTTAATATCAAAAAACGCCAAGTCAGAGCGCCAAAAATTTATTTTCGCGATACTGGCATTTTCCATTTTTTACTAGGCATAGAGGAATGGCAACAGTTGCAAAATAACCCGAAGTTAGGCTTATCGTGGGAAGGTTTTGCTTTAGAAGAAATTATTCGCTTGCATCAAGCAACCCCAGAAGAATGTTTTTTTTGGGCAACGCACGGCGGAGCTGAACTAGATTTATTATTAGTACAAAATGGCAAACGGCTTGGCTTCGAGTTTAAATATTCTGATCAACCCCGAACGACAAAATCGATGCAAATCGCCTTAGAAGATTTGCAATTAGATGCTTTAACTATCATCTTTCCAGCACGCGGCAATTTTCCAATAACCAAAACCATCCGCGCAGTTGGCTTGGTTGACTATTTAACGAACTCTACAATTTAAAGCAAAGGAAGCTCGTCTTGCAATTCCTGCAGACTAAGCAAGCATTTGTTTTGTTGCTCTTGGAAAAGTTCCCTGGCAGATTTCTTGTAATACTCGATGCCTTCGCTCAAGGTCTGTTTGACTTCGGCGAGTTTTTGCTGTGATCTCGCCGGCAATCCCGCTGACGCATTTTTCATCTCATTAAGTAAATGATTTATTTGGAGTTGAATTTCGCGGATGAACACATGTGGTCGTTCATTATTTGCTATCAATGAACAACGCCCGTAAATGTGATCAATCATTTCTTTTAAAGTCGCAATTTTCTTGAAATTTATGAGATTTGGCCCAGGACAAATCGCGGATTTAATTTTGGTGTCGATATTATCTTTTATCAACACTCCCCCGCCCAACTCGTGACAAATGCAGGCTTTACTCAGCATATCTTCTTTAATTGCATTTAGTTGTTCAGACGGTAAATTACTGCTTTCCAATTCCTGCAATTTTAATTTTTGATATTCCCGCGAGGCGCGACAAATTGGTTTTTTGGTAAACTCTTGATTAAACTTAAGATAGCCCTTCGCGCAAAAGCTTCCTGGTGCTCCATTTTTAATCCGCTCGCAGCGTGCTTCTTCACTTTCAGAATTTTTTAAATTCCAAAATGGGATGCCCAAAGGAGAGCTGGCACTCAAAAAAACATCTTTTTCTTGCGCATTTATTAATTTGTCCAAAGTCGGCACATCGACACTGGTCGCCCCTGGAACCAACAAAAATGGCGTGCCCCAACCAACGGCATCTGCATCGTAGTGCTTAATTAAAAGCTCATGTTCGACGCTGGTACCCACTCCCCCTTGCGCAGTAATCTTTACTTTTTGCGGATTAGCTGGGCAGAGTTTTTTAATTTTTTCCAGCGCACCTTTATAAAAACCATGCAGCGTTTCTATCAACTCGTTTTTGTACTGTTTGAATTCTGCCAAAATTGGTCCCAATAACTGACCATCATTAATAAATGCGTGCCCCCCGCAATTTAATGCTGATTCAATGCGATATTCCGAGACCCAAAGACCGCGTTTGGCTAAATATTTTCCTTGAACTGCTGCCGACCGATAGTCGCTCACTTTTAAGCAAATTTTCTTTTTAATATAGCCGTTTGCATCCGGATAAAAATCATTAAATTCAGATATATACCCGTATAAGTGGGGGTTAAATCCTGCAGAAAATACAACTGTAGAATCCAAATCGCTATTGGCATAACCACGCAGTGCGGCTGCCGCGTCGTTGAACTCATATGGCAGCGCCTCTCCGTTGTAATAATTCTGGCAATCCAACTTGGTCATAATGTTGACATCTATGCTGCCGACGGTGACTGCTTGGCGCAGCTGCTCTTGAAGATTTAATTTTTTAGCTGAATCATGCTCCACCAGCATGTCACTATATTTTTGTTTTAATTGGTTTTTTGGCAGCATTTCGAAATAGCGAGTGATTTCACTGTTTGGTTCAAATGGAGAGGCTTTAATATCTGCGATTTGCTGATCAATTATTTTTTGCATCAGATTTAAATAGGCGGTAATGCGTTTTGCGCGGGCGTCTTTGTCTTGTGAATTGATGGGCTCGTACGGCTCACCAGATTTCTCGCACCAGAACTTGCGCATCTGCTCAATTAAAACATCATCGACCAAAGAAATAACTGAAGAAATCCCATATTTTGCCACAAACAGGGGGGAATCAATCGTAAATCCTGTGCCCATAACGGGAATATAAAAGTCGTGCGGAGAATTGTTTTGCGGCATCTTTATTTGATCCTGATCATTATTGTCTGGGCAATAATATCACGAGATTGGGCGTCTTAGAAGTCGTCGTTGGCTTCTATAAGGGCAATTTAGAAAGCAGCCTTAATACTTCCGCCGTGCTAGTAGCAGCATTGCGCAAGTCAAAATTTGAGAATGTTATTATATTGTTTGCGCAGCATTCGACTGTTTTGCACTGGATTGCACTGGATTGCATAATAGTCAAGACTTTTTCGCAAAGCACTGCAAAAAAGCCGGGCAAGATCCGCTCAATACAGCAATTGGAACCTCAGTTAAATATGTTGCAACAAATTGAAATTACTCATTATTTGCAAAGATATTATCGCAACTCCAGCAATAAAAACCCCCGCCAACACAGCTGTCCCACCCCAAACTTTATAAGGCGAATTTAATAATTTACTTTTGCGCAATTTGTAAACCATCAAAGCTGGCAAAAGAATCTCTAAAATAGCCACAAAAATCGCGGCATTTCCTAGCGCCAAAATAAACCCTTTAGGAAAAAACAGCGCAAATATTAACGGGGGAACAAAAGTTAACAATGCCGTTTTGCTCCTTCCTACGCGGGTATTAGGTATCTTTAGCCCGTCGGATAAAAAATCAAACAACCCGAGAGTGACGCCCAAAAAAGAAGTGGTCATTGCGATATTAGCAAAGCCATTAATGCCAGCGGTAACCCAATGATTATTTGCCAAAGCACAAATGCTTTTTATGAACTCCCCCACTGATCCTTTAGAAGCAGCAAGATTGGTGAAGCTATTCTCACCTTTTAACGGCATTGTCCCCAAAGATGCTAGCAACCAAAATAGGTAAATGATCAAGGTTACCAAAGTCCCACAAATTATAATTTGTTTAAGCGCGCGCGAATCTTTGCCGACGTAATTTCTTATGCTCGGGATAACCGTATGAAACCCGAATGAACACAAAAAAATGGGGGCGACTGCCAACAAGAATTTTCCTTGTTCGGTAATTTGCCCGCCGATTATGTTCACTAAATTAATACGCGGCATCAGTAAAATTAATACCGCCAGCAACAACCCACCTTTAATGCTGATCAACCCTCGATTTAAGTAGTCGACCGCCTTGGTACTCCAAAATACTGCTCCTCCTAACACAGAGATAAACAATAAGGCGTTGACCCAAGTCGGAACATTAATATGGAAAAATTCAAACGCGGTCGTTAACAAAGAAGCGTTGCCAGCTATGTAAGCTGCCGTTAGAGCATAAAGCAATAACAAACAGGATATCCAAGCCGTGACTTTACCAACAACACCAAGAGTCTCTGCGGCCATGCTGCTAAAACTATTTTTTCCTTCTGGCAATGCCAAATTGACTTCTAACACCAACAAACCTGTCAAAGTCATCAATAACCATATGATTATCAACAAAAAAGCTGCCAGCCAAAAACCAGAGGCGGCGCTAACCATAGGTATTGCAAGCATTCCCGCACCTATTGAGGTGCCAATGACAATTAAAACACTCCCGATAAACTTACTATTATTTGTTATGAAATTCATATTATTAATCCTTTTACCAAAGATACACCTTGAGAACAATAGCAACAATCTGCGCAATTAAAGTAATGATTTTTTATGCTTTAATTTGCTATTGGTGAATTAGAAATAAATTTTGATTAAATAGGTATGGTCGGGTTTTACCGACCGTAGCGTGGATAAGAAAAAGTGATAAAAAAGCGGTGGCCCGTCAAACCATAGACAAATGGTGAAAAATGCTTAATATGGTTTTTTATTCTGTTCATGTTTTTTAATTACTGCTTTTATATAGCTTTTGTAGCATGTTTTTATTTTTAAATCAACACGCCCCCGATGGAATAGTAAATATTGAGACTGAAAATGATTACAATTCGAAAAGCAACCAGCAATGATGTTTAAACCTTATAAATCCAATTCCTGCAAAAATGTGCTCGCACGTCTTATGCTGATATTTCGCACTTGGTGCTCAAGGCGCAGCTCTTTGACAACTTGGGTAGCAGGGAAATTATATTTTTCTTGAAACCAAACTAGCGCTTTATTAGGCTCACCATCGCTGATTTTAGCTTCAATCATATTAACAACTTTATCGTCTTTCACTAATGCAAAGTCTACTTCGCGTCCTTCTTTGGTGCGCAAACAGTGCAACATCCAATTTTCTCCCAAATAATCAATTTTGGCATAAATGTGTTTTAATAAACATAACGCCATCAAATTTTCAAATTTAGCGTCATCGTTGCCTTGTACTAATCCCGTATCAAAAAAATATATTTTTGGCTCTTTAGCCAAGCTCCTTGCAATATTGCGCGCATAGGGAGTAACACGAAAAACAATAAGCAACGCCTCAAAGAGGCCAACATATTTTTTTACCGTATTGGGCGCAATTCCCGCATCCTCTGCGATCGAGGTATGGGAAATTGGTGAACCAACACGACTACGTAATATTTCAAAAACCAGCTGAATTGCACGCAAATTTTGTATATTATTCAAATCAAAAATATCGGTGCGCAATAGGCTGTCGATATATTGCTGGCGCCAACGATTGGCATCTACGTCCGAAGCACTCAAAAAAGGTTCGGGGAAACCGCCGCGAATTATGAATCGATCGAGGTCGGAAGCAAAAGCAGAATCACGCAGTTCAGCCGGTGAAAATGGCAACAAATGGTGCATAAAATAACGCCCGGCTAATGAGTCACCTACTTGCCGCATAATATCCAGTCGGGCACTACCGGTAACTAGTAAATGCAAATGTTTGGGTTTTGTATCATAAATCCCCTTAAGATAATTTTTCCATTTTGGCATTTTATGCAATTCATCAAAAACAATTAGCTCGGTTTTCTCTAACCAGTTCGATTGCTTAATAATTTTTCGATCGGATGGATTATCGTAATTCAAATAAATAGCGTGCTGAAATTCTTTACAAATTTCTTTCGCTAGCCAAGTTTTTCCAACTTGTCTTGGCCCAGCCAATAGCACCATTTTGCTTTGCAGATCTTTGAGAATGTTTTTATATTGTTTACGCAGCATATGACTATTCTGCAAGGTATTGCGAAAAAGTCAAGACTATTCCGCAATACCTTGCGAAATAGTCGGAAATTCGGTGGCGGAAAAGTCAAAAACTTGCGAGCCATTGCTCTAAAGTTATTAAGCTCCCAAGACTTTGATTTGCTAAAAGAATATGCCTCTGGATATGAATTATTAGCAATAGATGAAGCACAAAAAATTCCAAATATCGGCGCCAATTTAAAAATACTTGTTGATCAGGTTCCAAATATAAAAATTATTGCCACCGGATCATCTTCATTTGAGCTAGCTGGTCAAGTTGGTGAACCTCTAACTGGCCATAAAGCAACCATTACTTTGTATCCGGTTGCCCAATTAGAGCTACTTAATTTATACAACGCGCATGAGTTAAAAGATAAAATTGCAGAATGGCTGATTTTTGGTGGTTACCCTGAAATAATTGCTACCGCAGGTAAAAATAAAAAAATAAAACTGCTTGAAGAGCTAGTCTATTCTTATCTGCTAAAGGATATTTTAGAATTAGATCGAATCAAAAACTCTAAAAAACTTTTAGACCTTTTACGCCTCCTAGCCTTTCAGGTTGGTAACGAGGTTTCCTTAAGTGAATTGGGAAGACAACTTGGCATAGATTATAAAACCGTTGAACGCTACTTGGCTCTATTAGAAAAAGCCTTTGTTGTGTACAACCTACGTGGCTTTAGTAGAAATTTACGCAAAGAAGTAACCAAAACAAGCAAATACTACTTTTATGATAATGGCATAAGAAATACTATTATTTCCAATTTTAATAGTATCGAGCAGAGAAATGATGTCGGCGCGCTGTGGGAAAATTTTATATTTATAGAGCGCTGCAAGAAACGCTCATATCATGAAATTATTGCCAATTCATATTTTTGGCGCACTTGGGAACAACAGAAAATCGACTTGATCGAAGAGCGCGGAGGCAAGTTGTTCGCGTATGAATTCAAATGGAACGAAAGTAAAGCACCACCTCCCCCACAACAATGGATAGAGGCATATCCAGACTCCGCCTTCTCTGTCGTTAATAGAAAAAATTATTTGGAGTTTATAACCTAATTTTTTTCGTGACCAGGCCAACTGGAAAACGGAAAAGGCTTGATTGATGAATTAAAGGTTAAGAAATTCACAACCTGCAATAGATAAGCGTTTAAGTGTTTGGTAAATTCCAGGAGCTTATCGTTTGGTTTGCCAACTACTAAATCGGTTATAAATTGAAATAATGCAACCAAAAGAATTAACCAGGACACAAAATATTGAATAACAATAAAAAGCACCATAAACAATCCGTGCAACCACTTGCTTTTTACTAGTAGTTTTTCCTTTAGGTGAATATCCATAATTGCTCCTTTCGGTTGGTAAGTTGATAATGGGCGATTCTATCATATTTTTTGCTAAATGAAGAAATTATCTTGAAATTTCAACTACAAAAATCTTATTGGTTATGCCTGGTTATTTTATTTATTCATCTGGGCGCCATATTTTGCATTTATTTCACGCCATTGATTTTTTGGGGGAAGATAACAGCAACGCTTTGTGTCCTAGCAAATTTAACAATAGTTACAAGAGCTTACGCACTATTAAATAGCAGCCACGCGGTAATTGAATTTTGGCACACTGACAGCGAAGATTGGTATTTAAAAAAAAGATCCGGAGATGTAGAACTAGCTTCTATTGAATTCCCCATTTTTATTTCAGACTATTTAATTGTATTGAATTTTGCTATTGCAAAAAAATTTTTAAAAACTAGCGTTCCAATAGCAAAAGATGCTTTTTTAACAGAAGATGACTTGCGAAGGTTTAAGGTGCTACTCAGAACAACCAGGTTTTAAAGCCAAACATAATAGATTTGTCTCAAAAAAGCTCAATGCTTTATAACAGCCCACAATCTAAATAAACCAGCTCCAAAGAAGGTTATTTGGAGCCTTTTGTAAGACCGTATTCATGCATTTTCTTCTCAATCTGCGCCCGTTTTGATTTTGATAAATGATCTATATAAAGCTCTCCATTCAAATGATCACATTCATGTTGGATACAACGAGCAAGAAATCCTTCTGCCTCAAACTCAACATGATTCCCAAGCATATCAAGCGCTTTAACTTTGATTTTCAGAGCACGCTTAACTTCGGCGCAAATATATTCTGGAAAAACTGACATGCACCCCTCTACTGCCACATCGCGACCCTCTTTAGAGACGATTTGCGGATTGATCAAGCAAAGCACGTCACCATTGCTATCTGGAAGGTTGATTACAACAATACTCGGTGGGTGGTCAATATCCAATTGAGTTGCGGCAAGCGCTGCACAATCCTTAGCGTCAGACAGAGTTTCATGCATGTTTTTAATGATCTTTTTAATTGGCGCCGACGTAACATCGGTTACCTTATGGCCCTTACGACGCAAGCGAGAATCCGGGTATTGTAATATTTTTAAAATCGACATAAAGTTTAACCATTTGATTATTTCTTAAAAATTGTAGCATAAATTATAGATAAGGCTTAGAAAATTATTTCAACAAAATTCAAGGAACAATCAATGAATTACAAGAAGAATTCAAACGCAACAGAATTACATTATCTACTGGCATTACTTGAAATCGATAATTTAATTTTTAGTTCGGGGCAGAAGCTCTTGAAGATGTTTCCAAATATTGCCGATCTTTTTTCTGCGTCTATAAATGATTTGGTAAAACTTGGATTATCGCCAGATGAGATGGCCAAGCTAAAAAACCCAGACTGGTGCGTAGTAGACCAAAATTTACGTTGGGCCGAAAAATCGGACAATCATATTATTTCTATAAGTGACCCAAGTTATCCCCAACTGTTAAAAGAGATACCCAACCCACCGCTACTGCTTTTTGTTACCGGTGATTTGCAGTTATTAAAATCTCCTCAAATAGCCGTCGTTGGCAGTAGAAATCCAACGCCTGTTGGCTTGGAAATAGCTTTTGATTTTGCTAAAGAACTGGCGCAAGCAGGCTTGGCCATTACTAGTGGTTTTGCTACGGGTATTGATGCCGCCAGCCATAAAGGGGCGATTGCTGGTTTAGGTAAGACAATCGCTGTGATGGGAACCGGACTGAATCAAATTTATCCATCACACCATAAAAATTTAGCACAAAAAATAATTGATGCTGGTGGGATTTTGTTATCAGAGTTTCCATTAAACGCCAAGGGAAAAACCTGGCATTTTCCGTTGCGTAATCGCATTATTAGCGGCTTAAGCATCGGCACTTTGGTGGTTGAGGCTACCATACGCAGCGGATCGCTGATAACAGCAAGGCTGGCTAACGAACAGGGGCGAGATGTATTTGCTATTCCTGGCTCGATCTATAATCCTTTGGCCAGGGGATGTCATTGTTTAATTTGCCAAGGAGCAAAATTAGTCGAGCAGCCTGCTGATATTTTAGTAGAATTTAAAGAGCTAGCAGAATTAGTACAACCCCAAGTTTTCTATGAAAAAAATCCTAAAGAAAAAAATAAACTTGATCGGCAACACCAGAAACTGTTAGATTGTGTAGGATTCGAGACAACAACAGTTGATACTTTAGCAGCAAGAACTGGCTTATCAGTTCAAATAATTAGTACGATGTTGTTGGAGTTAGAACTATGTGGCTTTATTAAAACAACAGCAAGCGGTTATGTCCGATGTTAAATACATGATTTTTAAGGATATATAATGATGAAGCAACAAGGTATCGTCGATATTTTAGTTTATTTACTTGAGGCGGTAGTATCACAGCAAATCGATATTATTCCTGAACCAACAAGCGTTAAGCAAAAACTAGAAAAAGCTGGTTTTGCTAAAGAAACAATAAATTACACTTTTGACTGGCTAAAAGAATTAATAGAACAACAATACTGGTATGAGTCTTTTCCTAATATCAATACCAATAAAACTCTGCATTTGTTTAGTTCGGAAGAGATTCACAAAATCGACGCCGAAACTCGCGGTTTTATTTTATCTTTGGAATATGCCGGTGTGCTTGATACCAATACGCGAGAAATCATCATCAATCAATTAATGCAGCTTAATCAACCGACAATAGATTTGATTGCGGCTAAGTGGGTGGTGCTTTTGGTACTAATGAGCAAAACAAATAAAAGCGCGCAAGAAATGCGCGACTACTTGTTAACTACAATGGCACAGGAAGCATAAAACCCAAACACCCTCGAGAATTCACCATCCCAGACTAAAATAAATAATTAAAAGACATAGCTATGGCAAAAAATATAGTAATTGTAGAGTCTCCCGCCAAGGCGACAACCATTAAAAAATATCTCGGCAAAGATTTTACGGTATTGGCATCGTATGGTCATTTGCGTGATTTGGTGCCGAAAGCCGGCGCAGTGGACCCAGAGCATGATTTTGCGATGCGTTATGCCATTATAGAAAAAAATGCCAAGCACGTGGCCGCAATCACCAAGGTTTTAAAAACCGCAGACGCTTTTTATCTCGCCACTGACCCGGATCGCGAAGGGGAAGCCATAGCGTGGCACGTTTGTGAATTGATGCGCG
>AMFJ01008182.1_pt1 | contig 13944 bp, 8 predicted proteins | sample 427208 | NCBI WGS metagenome assembly AMFJ01 (sample SAMN02954298, study PRJNA114691) | groundwater metagenome | biome: aquatic; feature: subsurface aquifer; material: sediment; isolation source: subsurface aquifer sediment | place: USA: Rifle, CO | collected 2008-08
CTCGAACGCAACTATCAGCCTGAAACCCCTGGCTGATATGCTTTTACAACGCAACAGGCACTGCAACTCTGATGCAACAACAGACAAAAACCAATGCAACTTTGTTGCTCAAAAAAACGACAAAAAGTTGCATAGCAGTGCTTCTATTTTAAACCATGGAATATCAACCCAAGAACTCAGAGAATTTCTTGGTGAAGATTGGAGTGATTACAAAGATGATTCTGAAAGCTTGGCGCTTTGGGCTGATTTGTTGTTTAAAAACCGATTAATAGAGCAAGGTATAGCACCTGATAATTTTACTGCAATTACTTGGTGTAATTCATGTGGTTATATCTACGTACCACCAGAATTAACGAATGGCGGCAATGTCTTGGGTTGTCCCTGGTGCTGGAATAGAGTAAAGGGCTTGCCAATACCAGAACCAAAACCCGTTAACCAACATTAACATTCAATTACTGTAATTTGTCTTTTGCAAGAATAAACATAACTTAAAGGTAATAACATGAATAGAAATGATCAAAACAATACGAAAAACTTTACCAGAGGTGGTCAGATTACTTTTCACAATATTAGGATGTGGTTTCAGGTAAATCAGACCCTTTTCAAGATATGTAAAGTATTTTGGTTTATCTGTACTGTATTAGTTGCTTGGTTAATCACGCCAAAACATATTTATATGGCGGCATGGTATTGGTGCCAAGCTCAAGTGTATCCCATATTGAAACTGCTTGATATTAAACTACCGATATTTAAGGTCGTTTATCACGACAAGATTCACTGGGTTCATCCGGCAAGATTTTTACATACTATAGAACTTGTCGAAGAGGCAAACACATTTTTGTATTATGTTGCAGTAGCAGCTGTTATTGCTTTGATATTAACAGGAATTGGATTTTATTTGGTAAGTAAGCACTTAACCAAGAGAGGGGAAAAACAAACTACAAATCAATTTGTGCGCGGTAGTCAAATAGATAAAGCTGAAAATATCGCAAAGCAGTTAAAAAAACGTAAATTAGCATCAGATCTTATAATTGATGGTATGCCCATGATTGCCGGATCGGAAGTCAGGCATTTTTTAGTACACGGAGCTACAGGAACCGGTAAAACCCAACTTATTTCAAAATTTCTTGATCATTTACGTAGAAGACAAGACAAAGTGATTATATATGATATGGGAGGAGTATATACCTCTGCGTTTTATCATCGTGGTCAGGATAAAATACTAAATCCATTAGATGCAAGAAGTGAAGACTGGGATTTGTGGCGCGAAGCAAGAGAAGATACAGATTTTGCCAGTCTTGCTGCCAGCCTTATTCCAAAGCATGGACATGCAGATCCGTATTGGACTGATGCAGCAAGAGCAGTTTTTGCCAATGTTGCATATACGATGCAGGATGAAAACGATAGATCGATTAAAAAGTTGTTAAAGTTTTTATTAACAGCCCCTCTTGAAGAGCTTTATAGGTATTTAGCAGATACTGAAGCAGCTGCATTAATGAGCGGTAAAATAGAAAAGACAGCTCTTTCAATAAGATCTGTAATGGCAACCTATACAAAATCATTAAAGTTTCTAACTGGTTTAGAACAAACGCAAAAGCCAAAATTTTGCATTAAAGATTGGCTAAACGATAAAGATAAAAATGATGAATGGTTGTTTATAACCTCAACTTCCGGACAACATGAAGCATTAAGATCATTAGTTTCTATGTGGTTTTCCATGGCAACTATTGCTTTGATGAATCCACTATCATCTCAATACCGTAGGGTATGGTTTGTTTGCGATGAATTACCCAGCATGCATCAACTACCACAACTTACAACGGCACTAGCCCAAGGGCGTAAATATGGCGGCTGTTTCATTTTAGGGATGCAAAATTATGCACAGTTAGAAACAATCTACGAACGCAGCGGAGCTGAAAGCATCTTTGATAATATTCATACCAGGTTCTTTTTTAGAAGTCCCAGCTCTCAGATGGCGGAGTTAGCATCAAGAGAACTGGGCAGCCAAGAAGTCCAAAATATCCAAGAAACATATTCATATGGAGCTAATACCATTCGTGATGGCATCACCTTGGGATCACAAAGGATGATAAATCAGATAGTAACCCCATCAGAGATTATGGATTTAGAACCGATGAACTGTTACTTACGTTTAGCTGGTGCATATCCCATTACCAGGCTCAGTTTAAAGTTTGAAGAGCGTTCAAGTGCAGAACCCGAATTTATTCCAGGAAATGCCAAACCAGATCAGGAAATCTCCTCTCTTGTAGATGGTTTTGGATGCAGAATAAGAAAAGTGCGGCCGCAGGAAATCAAAACAGAACAGCAAGAAGAAAAGGAAAAACAGATTGAAGAAAAACATTCAAAAAATGGTAATACACAAAATATAACTAATTCTTCCGGTAATAATGAAGCCCAAATTGATAGCGCATCAAAGCAAAAAATTCATGAATGTTCTACTGATTGGTAATAGCGGGCCTACCGAGAAGTAAACTTAAAAGTAGAAAAGTAATTTAAAAAATATATTTTTTAAATAAAAACCAAATGCTGACCATATGCTAACTATTAGCACCATAAAAAACACCGGCGGAGCGGCCAAGTACTATTCCAAAGAAGATAATTATTATTTATCTGAAGTTGATGCTAAAGAAGAATCGCTATGGATAGGGGATGGTGCTACAAGACTTGGAGTTAGTGGTAAAGTAGAAGAAAGAGCTTTGCACGATCTATTAAATGGCAAATTACCAAATGGCCGTATAATTGGTTTACAAAAAGATGGGACAATTAATCATCGCGCTGGATATGATCTATGCTTTCAAGCACCGAAATCTGTTTCTATATTAGCACTGGATGGTGGTGATAGGCGTCTTTACGAAGCCCATGTTGGCGCTATTAAGGAAACCGTAAAAATCATAGAAAGGGATTGTGCCCAAGCTAAGGTTTTTAGAAATGAAAAAATCAGTTTCGAAAACACTAGAAATCTTACTATAGCCCTAATAGCCCATACCACTTCACGTAAGTTAGATCTACATCTTCACCATCATGCATTAGTGATGAATTTTACTCAAAGACAAGATGCTACATGGCGTGCGCTTGCATCTAGCAAAATAAGCAAAATGAGTAAAACAAGCAAAATGAAAAGCGATCAGATCAATGGGTTTTTTGAACGTATTCATAAGAATCAGATTTATTATGGATTAATTTATAAGACTTCACTGGCAAACAAAATAGTACAGCTGGGACATGAAATAGAAACTGTCGGACCACATGGCATGTGGGAAATCAAAGGGGTTCCAAAAGAAGCAAGAGAGATAATGTCGAAACGAAGGCAGGAGATAGAAAACAAGATAAAAGGTTTAAATTATCGATCTTTAAAAGCTGCTGATGTAGTAACTCTAAATACGCGAGAAAAGAAGCCAAGCAATATTAATCTTAATGAAATTAAACAGATTTGGAAAAATGAGCTGGCTTCTGTTGGCTTTTCGTCAAAAGACTATATTGCTGAAATTGATATAAACAGAGAATTAAATAAGGAATTAAACAAGGATCTAAATACTGGTTCACGAGATACTGACATTGTTACTATTAACCCTGTTATTTCAACCAATGCCAAAGAAGCCGTACATGATGCAATAGAACATTTATCCCAATACAACCTCAAACTTGATTATACAAAAATAGCTGCTTTGGCCCTGGAGTTTTCGGTAGGAAATACCACCCATAAAGAGATTATTCATGTTTTAGATGAGGTTATACAAAAAGGTGAAATTATCCCTCTTGATAAATCAGATTCTTTGTTTGTTACAAAAGCGCTGATTGAAACAGAAAAAACCATTATGGATTTGGTTGGTACTAGTAAAGAATCTGGTTATCCAATTAAATTTAAAAACAGGATCATTGATGATATTGATGATATTGAAAATAGAATCACAAATAAAGCAGATAAAACAGATAAAGAAGTAAAAGAGAGTGCAGTCAAGATATTACAATCTAAAAGTAGGATTCATTTAATAGAACATATGGCGGCAGATAATACAGAGTTTCTGTCCTCTGTTTTAAAGCTGGCAGAAGTTTCGGGTAAAACTGTAAGGGTATTATCTCCTAACCGCATGTTAACTAATGATATTAACGAAAACATCAAACGTAAACCAAATGGTTTATGGCAATGGCTTGTATCTTTGGGTAAGCCAGAAGTCGGAGAGTGTTTGGCTGGATTTAATCATAAGTACAAAGAAGAAGCTGATCTGCCTTTTTTGGGGCTTAGGCAAGGTAAAGATGTTCTCATAGTAAACAATGCAGAAACACTTGGCAGTAGTGATATGAAATCATTATTGGAATTAACTGCAAAAACCAGCGCCAGAGTAATATTTTTACGGGATACCAGCATCAGACAAGGATTTAGCGCTGGTAATTCTATGGAAACCCTAAAGCAGGCAGGAATAGAAACAATTACTTTTAGCTCTGATAGTTCTAATAATTCTAAATTTGAAAAAGTAAACAATCACATACCCGAATTAAAAATAATACAAAATCAAAATGATGACGAACGAACAAAAGAACTCGCAAGAACATTTGCTTTGAAAGAAGATAACGAAAGAGGTAATACTTTGGTGCTTGTTGGCGCTAGATTTCAGATTAAAAAAACCAATGAAGCTATACGTGACGAATTAAAGAATCTGGGCAAGCTATCTAGAACAGAACATAAAGTTTCAGTACTAAATCCTGTATATCTTTCGAAAACCGAGAGTAATTTAGCGCATAAGTATCAAAAAGACATGGTAATACGATTTTATAATAAGGGAAAAATACATGAAGATTGGAGTGTAGAGAGCAATAATAGAGAAAACAATACCTTGCGACTAAGATTTGACGATAACAATAGCAGCAGTAATGGCAGCATCAGTAATAGCGCCAATAGTAACAATAGTGATAAAAAAGTTAGCAGAAAAACTTGGAATCCCAAACACGGAACTGACTATAGGATCTTTAAAAGAGAAATATTGGGTATTTCTAGGGGAGATAACCTAATTGCAACCGCCAAAATGAATGGTCTTGGAATTAATAATACTGATAGATTTATTGTAACAGAAGTTAATGAAAGTTATGTCAGATTATCAGATACAACAAATATAACAAAAACCACTAAAATAAGTTTAAAAGATTTTCAAAACAAACACTTTGATTACAATTATGCTACAACTCTTGGTAAATATTCTCAAAAGAAAACAAAGCATATTATAGCTGACTTTAGGGCTTATGCTTTGGATAAACCAACCTTGAATGATCTAAATCTTCGTGCCAAAGAATCTCTAATAATTTTTACTAGTGATGCAAAAACCATACAAAACCGTTTTGGTTTTACTCCAACTAAAATAACCGCAGCTGAAGCAGTATTAGATGCAAGTAAAATAGATAGATACATCAATGACAAAACCATTGATGAAATTAAGGGTGATATTGAACTTGCAATATCTACCCTTATCGACAAAGACAGTTCTGCGGCGAAAAAGGCAGTAGATTTTGCTATAGATAAAATTACATCTCGTACAGCAGGATTTACCCATAAAGAGCTAGTTGCCGAAGCCCTTACCTATGCTTTGAAGGATCAGATGGCTGTTTTTGGTAAAGAAGTAACCCATGAAGAGGTAATGAGAGTTATTACTGAAAAACGCAAATCTGGTGAGTTAGTAATGGGTAGATATTTTGAAGATGGCACCAGATGGACTACAAAAGAAATATTAACTCTTGAACGTTCAATAATTGAAAACTTAAAAAGTGGTAAAGATAAACTCGAACCGCTTTTAGATAAAGACAGATCAAGTAAAATCATAGAAAACACCAAACTCACCCAAGATCAAAAAAATGCTTGTCATTTGGTTATTACTACCAAAGATCAATTTGTAATAATACAAGGATATGCTGGTACCGGCAAAACAACAATGTTTGCCCAAGTACAGAGTATGCTTGAAAACATGGATATAACGACTGATAACAATCAAATTGAAATTAAAAACCAAAAAACAGATAAAAATAAAGAAATAATAGAACCAAAAGAAACATCCAAAATGTTAGCTCTAGCGCCAACGCATAGAGCAGTTAGGGAACTAAAGGATATTGGAATAACAGCTCAAACCTTGAAAAGCTTTCTTGTAGAACAGCAAAATATACCAGCCACATCAACAAATCCGAATAATCTGAATAATAAAATAATTGTATTAGACGAAGCTTCCATGGTTTCCAATAAGGATTTTGATGGATTTTTAAGGTTAGTAAATAGTAGCAAGGTTCATGTTGTTCTGAGTGGTGATATTGCACAGCATATTGCCATAGAATCCGGAAAACCATTTGAAATAGCGCAAAAACTTGGCATTTTAAAAACCGCCTATCTAAAAGAAATCGTCAGGCAAAAGAATCCAATATTAAAAGACGCCGTAGAAAGCGTTATTCGCGGAGACTATTCATCTGCATTTGAGAAGATAGCAAACGAAAATCCCCAAAATCACATTAAACGGCTTGATACAATTGAAGAAACAAAAGAAATAAAAGAAATGAAAGAAATGAAAAGGATAGATGAAACAAAAGAAGTTAAGAAAGACAATTTTTTTGCTCCTTTTGCTTCTTTCGCTTTTTTCGCCGCTCTAAAAAGCTCAATAGTTGAAGTTGATAATAATAAACTAAAATCCAATGAAAAAAATGGGAAAAATAAAAAAAATGAAAAAACCCTAGAACAAAGGATTGCTGAAGATTATTTATCAAGAGCTCCAGAAACCAGAGATCAAACAGTAGTTATAGTCCATGCTAATCGCGACAGAAGAGTTATTACAGATATTATTAGGGATGGTTTAAAAGATCAGGGTGAAATAGATAAAAAAGGGATGGCAGTAAATTGCCTTATACCTAAAGGATTAACCAATACCGAGCATAAACCCTTAAGCTCATATAACATAGGTGATGTAATAAAGCTTGGTAAAGAGTATTACCACGTAGTAACAAAAGAACCAACTACTAAAAGTATACTGTTAAAGGATGAGGCTGGTAAAACCAGATATTTTTATCCTGAAAAACAAGCAGATAGGCATAACACCGAACTTTACGAGCATACCAAAGAAGAGATAGCAGTTGGAGATACTATCAGGCTAACCAAAACAGACAAAGAGCGAGAACGATATGCTAATTTTGAATACAAAGTAGAAGTGATCAATAACAATGCTATTACTCTCAGTAGTAAAGATAAAGATGCTGAAAATAAGCAACTAATTTTGAGACCTGAAGAATTAAGAGATGCACACTGGGATTATGCCCAAACAGTAACCGGATATGGTATTCAGGGTGGATCTAAAACATATGCCATAGATTTTGAAGTAAGTTATCGTAAAAATCTTGCTAATCAACGCAGCTTTTATATTGGTGCGAGTCGTGCTGTACAACACCTGGCTATTTACACAGACAATAAAGAAAAGCTTCTTAATCGTATTTTAACGAATAAAGGAGATAAGTATTCGGCGCTTGAGGTTGTTGGTGATATTGATAGGTCAAATAATAATAAAAATAAAACCACTAAAACTTTAGAGCTAGCTGGAAGTATTTACGATCAACAAGCCAATAGCCAAATAGATAATCAAACAGAAAATAATTTCACCAATTCTGGTAGCGGCAAGTTCTTGCGCGAGTTTTATGATACCAAAGATATCGTAGAAATAGAAAAATCAGTTAAAGCCTTAGCAGAAGTGTTTGTTGAAAGAATATTAGGCCAACCAAATCAAAAGTTATCTACTGCAACCCAGTGGCGATATGGAAATAAAGGAAGCTTAGCTATTAAAATGAGTGGAGATAAAAAAGGGTTATGGCACAACTTCGAAACAGGAGAATCCGGAAACCTAATCTCCCTGATAAAAAAGGAGACTGGTTTATCATTCAAAGAAACATTGCAATACGCAACTAACATGCCTGGTATTGTTCTTCCAGTTGCCCAAAAAGAGCAGCTAGATAAAGTTGCAATTGATGAAAAAAACAATACTAAAATCAAAGATATTAAAACAAAAGATTACGCAATCGCTTTAGCAAGGGAAAGCCTGCCAATTAGTGGCACTGTTGTTGAAAAGTACCTTAAAGAGATAAGGGGCATTAAAAATATAGATAGTACAGATATCAGATATCACCCAAAAGTTTATACTGGTAAAGAAGAAAATCCAAAATATCTTCCAGCAATGCTATCTATCGGCAGAGACAAAAATGGTCAAATAAAATGTGTTCAAGCCACTTATCTGGATCCTAAAACTGCCAACAAGGCTGATGTTGATATAAAAAAACGTACCTATGCTTCGCCATCAGAAGCGGCAGTTCTTTTGCAAAAAAGCAATGATAAAAACAAAACCAGCTACATTACTGAAGGAGTAGAAACAGGACTAAGCATTAAAGATGCAGTAAAACACGGTGATGTATTTGCAACTCTTGGTAAATCGAATTTTACAACGCTTGATCCAACCAAACTGGGGCAAAAGATAGTGTTTTGCTTGGATAATGATGGAAAGAGTATATATAACGACGAGATAATATATAAAGCTGCTCAGCGCTTAATCAATCTAGGAAAAGATATATTTATATCAGTTCCTAATCAAATAAATAATCAAAAAACTGACTTCAATGATGTTGCAAGAACGAACGGAACTAAAGCCGTAGAACACTATTTAAATAACATCAAATCATATGACAAGATCGATAAAAAAATTGAGCGGCCTAATAATTTTTATAAGAATTATAATAGCAATATAAAAAGTGATGTTCGGCATAATAAAGAGTGGGATTCTAATTTACAAAAAGCAGATAAACATGAAGTTAAAATAATCGACAAAAATCGCGATATCCCTACTCTTAACCAAAAAGAGGTATCATTGAACAACAAGCGGCTTGGTTTTGAGAGAGATCTCTAAAATATCGGGCGCTTTTTACCTAAATACGATATGCTTTCTGACTATTCTATAACAAATGTTATATCAGATGGAACCTCGACAAATAATGTGGGTTCGACATATACAACTGGTGAAGGAATGGTTTTGGTCTGTCTTTCATGAGTTAATCTATGTCCACTCCCATATTCCATGTTTAATGTTATACGGCAAGCGCTATCGAGAATTGGGCGAGAGGAAATATCCCTATATGAACTTAAAACATCGTCAAATGATGATATTTTATTTCCCATAAAAGGTTTCATTAGCAATAAGGTCTCTGTAGTATTCGGTTCAATATCCACACTATTTGTTGATCTCAGCGACTCTTTTCTAATCTCAACTGGAGAAGAAGACGGACAACCCAGCTCTACTCCCACCGATACAAAATGCTTAATAGATGTGTTATTGATTACTTTTACAGTAAACGTACCCAGTCCATTAGTGCCATCTTTTATTGGTTCATAATAATTATGTGCCATTACAATCCCTGGAAATATTAAGATCAATATAAAAACGAATTGTCTTTTCATTAAAAGCACCTTATCCTAAAATTAAAATCAAATCATTACTTGTACGTGTGCACAAGTGTTATTTAGGCACAATGCGATCGTCTTTGAATATACAGATAAAATGAATGGGTGTATAAGCTATGAAAATAAAATACTTTTTGTTAACAGTAATCATTTGTATTATTTATGCGGGAACTGCTATGGCGTATAACGTAGATGTAGATTGGGTACGAGACGTGACTGGTGGACAGGGTGTCTTTAAAGTAACAATCAATAATCATAGAGACCGTACAGCAACTACGACGGTTGGTGTTATGTTAGCGGGCTCAGCTGATGAATACGGTGATCTATCTCAAGTTTTTGGTTGTTCACAAAAGGTTACTATCGATGCCCATTCATCTATTCAAACGTTACTTATAAAACCATTAGTGGGTTATTGGCCAGATTATCAAGGAGATGGTCCCAAGTTAATAGAGGGCAGCAAAGTCGTTGTATGTTTAGGCGCGTTTATACAAGGCAAAATTGTATATTATTCAGCTGAATATGTTCCTGGTACCAAATTTATTGAGGTTCCAGATACTATTTTTGATATTACCTAATAGCATCCATTGTCATAATAAGCGCAAATGATCTTAAACCTACAATACTGTTTTATTATAGGCCCTGTACAAGTAATAAAAAACAAGCGGAGAGAAAAATGAGTAAATTATTAGCTAAATGCATAGCCATGAGCGTGTGCTTGTTACTCAATTGCTTTCCAGCTTCCTTCGCCAGCATAACTACGATGGATGATGTTAAGCCGGTGAATTTGCATACAACCCGTGGAATAGTAAAAATACCGGACACATTGCCTTCTGGAGATTATCTAGTGAAAGTTTGTAGGGGTGATGGTAATACTGTAGCTGAAGGGGAGGCTCTTGTTAGTGTTGGCCAAATCATATACCCGGGTTACCCACTTCCTGTTTCTGAAGAATTCGATGGCACTATAACCAGTACTATAAAATGTGGTTCGTATTTAATCCGGCTGGTACAAGAGAAGGGTAGTGCGATTATGATAAGTAAAATTACTGGCGGTTGTTGGGATGCCACTTTGACCCCTATTAAGACTGATGGTGAGGAGCAAGAAGCGTTTAACGCATGGCTCGCTGACCAGACAATGGATCCAACTGTATAAACGGACCGAGTTGAGAAATCGTCAAAGCCCATTCTGTACCTGGCTATATTGAAATATCGGGTGTATCCATGTCTGATGGGTTGGTATCAACTCCTTTCTCAATAATTTTTGTTTTGGATTGTATTTCTTCTGCGGTTTTTGTAATCATTTCTTGTATATCTGATAAATCTGGCGATGCTCCAGTGGCTCTTGCTTGTCCAACAGCCTTTCCTACTATACAATTCACCTCATCTCTTATTTCCTCTGGTATTGCCTTTAAATCTTTTCTAATAGCGGCTAATAGTATGGGGTTGTTTATTTGTTCTGTTAATGTAATAACTGACGAAGCGCTGGACAGCGGAGATAGGGGAGGTTTTTGAAACTCTTTCACTTTTGAATGCATTTGTACAGTTCTTCTTTTTTTAATGGGGTTTTCTTGGGCCGCAAGCCGATCATCAATTTGTTCTTGTGTAACTCCTTGTCTTATAAGAATAGGGAATGGAGTTAACTCTGAAAGTGTAGTAACACCCTCTTCTGGTTTCAAATAGTAAGGGCGCAGGTCTTCTATCGGCGGTCCCTCAAAGCTAATATCCCCCTTTCCTAAGGCCTTTTCTATAGTTGCTCTATTTTCTAAAAAATTTATTTCCTTGTTTTGATATATGTATCTTGGTGGCATACCAGCAGCATGCCTTATAGATGCTTCAGAAATATCGTCCCCGGATCCAGAACCTAAAACAGTTCGTCTTTCTTCTAAATTTGGCCATAATTCTGTCATATTTATTCTTAATTCTTGTAGTTCTGGAAGGCTTTCTATTAATTGTTGTCGTTGTTGGGATTCTAGCTGTTGTACTAAAGGATCACTGGAAAGAAGAACGTCTTCAATGCGTATGCGGTTTATCGCTATGCTATACGGTATGTTTTTTATTGCCGTAGAAAGGTCAGAACACGCTTTGAAAAAAAGCTCCTCCTGTGTTTTGCGTTGTTGTTCGCCGTACGGAATACCCTTTTGACTTATAAGAATCTCGTATTGACACTCTTGTTCAAGATAGTGTTTTAAGTGTATTAATTCATGCGCTAGTGTTATCCAAAAGGGCGCAGAAACACTATGAATCGCGGCAACTTTCGGATCTTGAGTTTCATGTAAAACCGGATACTCTGATTCATCGGTGCCAGCAATCTCTATTGTTAGCTTTTCCTTACCACCATCACATTTTCCCGCGAAAGCTGTTTTTCCTAGGCTATCAGAAGGAGGTTTAAAAACAAGACCATTCGCAAATCCTCTCTTATCTATTTCTTCATATAGGTAGTTTATTGCGGCCAATAACCTCTTTCCTTCTGGATTTTTATTTATTATTTGCAGCGCTGATTTTACTTGATCATCTGGTACACCGGGCAGTATTACAAGAGTTGGATTGAATTTTATTTCGCCTGTTTCAGGATTAAAATTGAATAGAGGGGTTCGTATATCCCCCTGGACGACCACGGGTGGTGAAGGCTGGACCATTTTGATTTTCTCTACCAACAACTAAGGCTTTTTTATATTACCCGTTGTTTTGCAATCTAGCGGCTCTTGAAATCATGGAATTAAATTCATCAAGATAAGAACTATGGTCTCCGGCAATATAAGACATCCGAAACCAAAAAGCGGCGCTTACATAATCATCAACTAAAGAAGAAGAATTGGCTTTTTCCTTGTAATACCCGGCTAATGCCCCACGAACACGTATATCTTTAGCTTCTTCTAGAAGTTTCCATAAATCTTTATCTAACTCTTCCACAAATCCTGGAGTATTTAAGTTTGTTTGTAACGCCAGATAAGCATTAGTTAATCTACTAACATCCGTACTTCCTATAAAAGCTTGTTCAAGGCCTTTTAAATACTGACTTAAGTCATTTAAGTTGTTGTAATCAGGAATAACGCCCAAAATTTTTTCTACAAAACTTTGTGCTTCCGCGGGCAACATCCGCTTTAAATCATCTACATTAAAATTGCCAATGGGTTTATTGACGGTTTCCCCGTTTGTCTGTTGGTATGATAGGATTATAGTTGTTATAAGGGCCTGCTCTTGCTCTTCTATAAGCGGAACCGCTTCGTCTGGATGTCGGTAATCATAAACAACACCCGAGAGCTTTTTTACAAGGAACTCGGCTTCTTTTGGAGACATGAGCATCAAATCATTTACACTAAATCCAGTAATTAATTTACTAATAACATCCCCGCGTACATTACGATACGATAAAGACACCGCGCCCTCGCTTATGCCGCACAGGCCCATAATTACAATTGTGAATGTAGCAAGTATAACTTTTTTCATAATAATCTCAAACAGTCCAGCCCGTTTTTGGGATTTGATATCATTATAGCATAAAATAATTAGCGTATCTTTTGGGCTTAAGCATGATTTGTTAAGCTAATTTCTGTCACCTTCTTTTGGTTCACCCATCATTTCGTAAAAAACAGGCCCTATCGCCTATAGCAAACCATTCCTCACCTTCTGACATCTGTAATTGACGTCATCACCTACGAAGTCGTAATTCTCTTTTCTAATGCTTCGGGCCATCAGATTGCGCTCTTACCCTTTGGGGACTGCTTAGCAAAGCTTCCATAGAGAAAAAAGTTGTTCTGTTTTTCGATGAGTTTCCATGGATGGCGACAAAGAAGTCGAAGCTATTACAGGCTCTGGACTATTATTGGAATAGATTTTGGGTGAATGATGCCAGATTAAAATTAATCATATGCGGTTCAGCATCTTCTTGGATACTTAAAAACATTATTAATAATAAGGGCGGTCTATATAATAGGGTTACTCAAGTTGTAGATCTAAAGCCTTTTACGCTCGCTGAAACAAAGATTTTTTTAGAAGCCAACGGGGTTAATCTTAGCAACAGCCATATACTGAACCTGTATATGGTGTTCGGCGGCGTTCCATATTATCTAAGTATGATCAAAAAGGGGTTGTCCGCTGAGCAAAATATTGATCAGTTATGCTTCCGCTCCAGAGGGCGATTGTTTGAAGAGTTTGATAAATTGTTCTCATCTCTCTTTAATAATACCGAAATCTATATACGAATAATAAAACTGTTAGCAGAACACCGTTATGGTTTGGGACAAAGTGATGTATTAAAACGGTGCAATATTTCTGAAGGGGGAAGGGCGGTGCAGTGGCTTAGGGGAGCTAGAACAAGCGGGTTTTATTACGAGCCGAGCGTGCCTTGAGGTGATTGCTTTTCTGTGCGGGGAGATTTAGAACTTTGTTTCCAATGTTGCACCATCGATCTTATATCTATTGTGACCCAACCGGTGAGTGCGGTTCTGTTGTTGAGACCACAGGTG